>ENA-OWPA01000020-OWPA01000020.1-bioreactor-metagenome-genome-assembly--contig:-NODE-20-length-284075-cov-37.310242_pt1 | contig 284075 bp, 254 predicted proteins | sample MGYA00238139_ERZ651803 | MGnify/ENA primary metagenome ERZ651803 (study PRJEB26909, sample SAMN07631231) | bioreactor metagenome | isolation source: Switchgrass digestor | place: USA: Dartmouth...
ACAAAGGATACTGCTCTGATAGTTTCCTTTACAATATTACTGGCTCTCTGTATGGGTATCCTCATACGGATTTTTGGTCCTTTTTTCCTTTAACTTCTTTTTCCCTTTTATTCGCAGCTTTAGAGTTTTTCCTGTTCTTACTGGTGTTAAAAAAGCAGCATTCTTCCTTTATATATTTTTTAAACTGTTTTATGAAAGACAAGTTTTTTTCAAGAGCGTAACATTTATATATTAATATGCATGTTTTCTCTTTTCCAAAGTATCCTGCTTTTACCGCAAATTATTAATATCAGGTACATAGTGTTTATTCCCGATGACCCGAATTACTAATCACTTACACAAAAACGTGTTGAGTGTTATTATGGATATAATTGAAATGGATCATTTCCATGAGCCTGAACTTGACGAGGTTCATTCTTTCCTTGAAAGTACCGGAACTCATGGTTCTGTTGTTAACAGAACTGCTGCGGAAATGGAATGTACATTTTCCAAAGTTCAATCACGGGAGAGCGTACTGGGTTTCAAGGATTCCTTTTCGTCCATTAACTAACACTTCCCTTTAAATATTTTCAACCCCGACTGAAATCCAGTTCTTTAACTCATTTTATTTTTGAGTTAAGCCTAGGTTTCATTCCCCTATTTTGCAGTATTGATACCTTTTTCTCTGAACCTTACACTGTGAATCTTACTCAGGTTTGAACGTTAACGTTATTCTTATCCGGCTTTTCAGGAAGCGTGAGATTCCTCCGTTTCTCTATACTGATTTCTTAATGCATATATCGAAAATTATTTATCCAAATTATTTTTCTGATTTATTCTCTCTTTTTCCCTGGAAAGAACCTTTTCATTTCCAAGACTTATTTCTATATTTTTGCCTGTGCTTTCAGATGGTTTATGCGAAATATTTCCTTAAATTTAAGTAAAAAATATTCTATTCTTACTTAAAGAAGAGTTCTATAAAGCCACAATAATACTTTCGATTACCATATATATTTAAAGTAAGATTACATGTACTTTGTACATATTATTTAAATTTCTATGATCTAATCGATTTAATTATAATTGTGCTGATTTGCTTTGCCCCCCAGAAAATTTCAGGCAATCAGGAAATCGGAACCCGAATTTATTATAAGAGGTATTTTAATGAGAACTGGACAGAGGGATGTGCATAATACACCGCTTAAAAGGCGACTGTCAATAACCTACGAGGAACTCGAGACTCTCAAGAAGTCGATAAAGGTTTCGGTTCTCAATGAACTGCGGGCCGAAATGGAAAACGTTTCCGATCATGAATCTATCAAGGATCTTGTTCTTTCCGAAATCAGGACAGAGCTTATGGGAATCCCTAACCCTGCTTTGCTCAAAGCCTCAATACTTAATGAATTAAGAATGGAATTGAAAGTATCTGGGGAAAACGAATCGGAAGCAACTGACCGGAAGCTAAAGGAACTTGCGAGCATTCAGGATGGGCTTGTCCGCGAATTACTAGACCAGAAAACGCTTATAAAGAAAATGGAAACACAGATCGAAAATCTCACTAAACAGCTAGAGGACGCGAAAGTTGCTGCGTCAGTAGTTCCACCTTCTGTTGCTTCGCCTTCCATTGCTCTCGCCCTCCCTGAGGACCCTTTGGACCTTCCACCTCTTTCCAGAAAGCTCAAGCAAAAGCCTGAGTTCCGAAAAGAAAACCCGACATACAGAGTAGGTGAATTCAGGGAAGCACCTGCCTCTCTTCCGGGCACAAATGCAAAGGTTCAGCTGAAACTCAAAGAGATAGAGCCAGCAGAACTTGACAGAGAAGAGGTTGAAACAAAGTGCGAATATATTATTGCAGAAAGCGGGGATAAAAGACGGCTTAAAGGTGCTGTAAGACAGCAGCCATTGATTAGAGAACCTCTAGGGCAGCAGTACTCAAGATCCTCATTCCCTCAAAGACAACCCCCCGTTGTTATAACGGACCCTGTGGAACCCCAACCTAAGGATGACTATAAGTGTGAATACATAATCGCTGAGAAAACTACGAAAAAACACTTCATAGAAGAGTCCGTGGATGTGCGGGAAGCAGAAGATGCTGAACTTATAATATGCAGCCGGAAACCTGCTCGGGCTCGGGTTAAATGAGGCTTAAAAGAACAGAAACTTTCTCAAAAACGTAAAACTACAGAGGCATTCTGTGTATATAAAAGAGATTGAATTTGTTAACTTTAAGTCCTTCGGAAAAAAAGTAAAGATCCCCTTTTATAATGACTTTACCACGATTTCCGGTCCTAACGGAAGTGGAAAGTCTAACATAATAGATGGAATTCTCTTTGCACTCGGGCTTACCAGTTCAAGGACTCTTCGGGCTGAAAGGCTGACTGATCTGATTTACAATGGTGATGCGGCGAAAAAGCCTGATTTTGCCCAGGTTACAATTCGTTTTGACAATTCTGACCGCAAGTTACCTCTGGACCTTGATGAGATTGAAATCTCACGAAAAGTCCGTCGAACAAAAAGCGGATATTACAGCTATTTTTACTTCAATGGAAAAGCCGTAAGCCTTGGAGAACTCCATTCCCAGCTTGCTAAAGCAGGAATAACGCCTGAAGGGTACAATGTGGTCATGCAGGGAGATGTAACTCAAATTATCTCCATGACTCCTGTAGAAAGAAGAAAAATTGTCGATGAAATCGCAGGTGTCGCAGAATTTGACGAACGTAAGCAAAAGGCACTTGAGGAACTTGAGTTTGTAAGGCAGCAAATTGAACGTGTGGATATAATCCTTGAAGAAGTACGCGCCCAATTAGGAAAACTGGCTGGGGAGCGTGATCAGGCATTAAAATACCAGGCTCTTAAGGCTGAGAAGACCAAATTTGAGGGATATGTCCTGCTTTCCAAGCTCAAGGATGCAAGGGCTGAACTGCGCAATGTAGATAAGGAACTTGCAGGCAAAGAAGAGCATCTTGAGAAAGTCCAGCTCGTCCTGAACGAGAGAGTGCAGGAACTTCAGGCTCTTGAGGAAACCCTGGAAAAACTTTCCCTTGAAATCCAGAAAAAAGGAGAAGATGAGCAACTTCAGGTTAAGAGAGAAATTGAGGAGATAAAGGGAGAGATCTCACGCTGTGTAGATAGTATCGAGTTTTCTGAGTCCGAACTTGAGGAAATGGACTCAAGACGCAGGAAAGCTTTTGTAGAAATCGATTCCACCAAGGGCAAGGTCAGGGAACTTGAGGAAAAAATCGAAGCAGAGATCCTGAGAAAAGACAGTATCTCCTCAGAACTTTCCGAGCGCAAAACCGAACGTATGCTGCTTCATAGCAGGATCGCGGATATTGACGCAAAGTTCGCTGCTACACGGGATGAGCTCATGGCAGCCAGGAAGAACCTTGAGGATGCAAAAAACGAGAAAAATGAGCTTATCCGAACTGAGGATCGGCTCCTTGATTCCCTCAGAAGAAAATCTTCGGAAATCCGGGAGATCGAAAACCAGATCCAGGATGCTGAAGCTGCAGTTGCTTCATCTGACAGTGACACGCTTTCTGTAAAGTATGAGCTTGAAAAGCTTTCTGAAAGTCTGGAATCCCTTATTCTTGACCGGGATGATATTGAAAGCAGCCATTTCAGGATAAAAGAAGATATCAGGAAACTTGAAAACAGGCTTCATAACCTTCAGCAGGAGTACACAATCACGGAAGCAAGAGTGAGAGCCTCAGAACAGGGAGGTGGTTATTCAAGGGCTGTAGAGATGGTAATAGGGGCTGCAAGGCAGAAGGAGCTTCTCGGAATTCATGGAACCATTGCCCAGCTTGGAAAAGTTGACAGGCAGTACTCAACAGCCCTTGAGATTGCTGCAGGAAATCGGATGCAGGCAATTGTTGTGGATACGGACGCTGATGCAGCCGAAGCAATCGAGTACCTGAAGCGCAGAAAAGGAGGACGGGCTACTTTCCTTCCCCTCAACAAGATGAGAGAATCCCGACGGCTTGAAGACCTGAGTTATGAAAGTGGGGTAATAGGGTATGCAATTGACCTTATTGAATTCGATCCCCTTTTTGAGCCTGCTTTCTGGTATGTTTTCCAGGATACACTTGTTATGGAAAACCTTGAGAGTGCTCGCCGCCTTATTGGAAAGGTGAGAATGGTCACCCTTGAAGGCGAACTTCTGGAAAAAAGTGGAGCAATGGTAGGAGGGTCAATTTCCTCTAAGTCGGGAATTTCCTTTGCTGCTGCGGAAAAAGATAAGCTCCTTGAACTTGCAGAGGAGATCCGATCCCTGGATGCAAGCCGGAATGCAGCTATAAGTAAACAGGACAGCATTGAAAGTCACCTTTTTGAGTTAAACCGGAAAATCCGGGACTGTGAGGCTATGATTTCACGCAAGGAGCAGCAGCTTGAGGAGATTGCAGGCAGGGAGGCAAAACTTGCTGAACTTCTTGAAGCCAAGCAGGCTGACCTCAAAGCAATTGAGGAGGCCAGGGCAGAACTCAAGGCTGAAATGGACAGAGTGATTGCGGAAAAAGCAGAGAAGGAAAAAGCTGTATCAGAATTTGAGGCTCAGATTTCAGAGCTTGAAGCAAAACTTGCTGATTCTCCCCTGCCTGAAATCAATAAAAAAATCGGGTTTGTTGATGAGGAAATCCGCCGGCTTGAGGGCAGAATTCGGGATACTGAGGCTACCCTTAACGCACTGCAACTTGAAAAAGAGTATGCTGAACAGAAGATTGCTGAAGCGAAGGAACTTATCCGGGAACTTGATGAAAAGAAAGCTTCAAGACTGGAGAAAATTAACTCCCTGAAGATAAAAATAAAAGAATTTGAGAAAAAACTTGAGGAAAAGAAAGCCAGAGAGCTTGAACTCTCGAACGAGCTAATAGGGCTCCAGAAAGAGCGGGAAAGCGTTCAGGCTGAACACAGTGCCGTCAAACGCAGGGTGAGTACTGCTTCAACTACCCTTGAGAAGGTAAAGCAGCAGGTGCTTACGCTCACAGCTACGAGAAATGCCCTCTTTGACCAGGAAAAGCAATTAGTTGAAGAAATCCTGAAAAGAGGCATAGAGGAAACTGATGAGGTTCCGAATTACGAAACCGTTTACATGCGGATTCAGGCAATCGATGAGGCTCTCAGGCAGCTTGAGCCCGTGAACATGAGGGCGATTGATGAGTATAATGAAGTAGAACTCAGGCTTTCGGATTTGCAGGGAAAGCGTGACACTCTCTTTACTGAACGAGAGCAGCTTCTTGAGCGCATTGACCAGTATGAGAAGTTAAAACGGGACGCGTTTATGGATGCTTATACAAGCATAAATGCCAATTTCAAAGAAATTTTTCATGAACTCTCCGACGGCATGGGCGAGCTTATACTTGAAAATCCTGATGACCCTTTTGCAGGAGGGATGACTCTCCGGGCTCAACCAAAGGAAAAACCCCTCCAGCGGATCGAAGCCATGTCTGGAGGAGAAAAAAGCCTTACCGCCCTTGCCTTCATTTTCGCCATCCAGCAATACCGTCCTGCTCCTTTCTATGCTTTTGATGAGATTGATATGTTTCTGGACGGCTGGAATGTTGAAAGGGTTTCAAGGCGTGTAAAAGCCTCAGGATCGAAAGTCCAGTTTATTGTTGTATCTTTAAGAAAACCGATGATTCAGGCTGCGTCAAGGACAATAGGGGTTACGATGCAGGAAAATAATCTTACGAGCATTACCGGAGTGAAGCTCAATGGCTGAACTTATGGATAACGGGGGAGCAGCGCTTGAAGTTCCGCGGCTTCAGGCTCATACGACTCATGAATCCGAAAACAACTCTCTTTTTGCAAATCCTGAAACTTATGGGCTGCCAACCACTCTTTCTTGCCTTGGAATTGATTGGAATCTCCTTGATATTTCAGAATTTGAGACTTACGAGCCTCTGGGTATACTTGTTGAACTCGCACGGGACGGAAAGATCGATCCCTGGGATATAGATATCGTACAGCTTACTGACAGTTTTCTGAGAAGAGTGGAAGAGCTCAAACAGATGGATCTGAGAATCTCCTCAAGGACGCTTCTTTATTCTGCAATTCTCCTGCGTATGAAATCTTCGAATATCCTCGAGGTAGATACGGAAGAGGTCGATACGTTTGAACCGGATTTCCCTGACGATCCCGATTTTCCTGAACCTGAGGAGTTTCCCGTTCCTAAGCTTCCTGTCCGCCGGATTTCCACAAGGCCAGTAACACTCAATGAATTGATTCTTGAACTCAAAAAAGCCGAAAGAAATCTTTCCAGAAAAAAAGAGAAAAAAGCCAGCAAGGGCTCAGAAGAACCCGATCCTCATCCCCAGCTTACTACCGGGGACGTTCTGGGGATTGCTCACGAAGAAGCCATTAATTCACGGCTGGCTATTATATGGTCAAAGCTCTCAGAGCTATTTACAAAGCAGTCTGTAGTAGAGTTCTCCAGTCTCATTGAATCAAGTGATGACAAGGTTATGGATTATCTTTCCCTTCTCTTCCTTGCTTCAAACAGGAAGATCTGGCTTTTTCAGGACGAACTTTTTGAGGAATTATATATCTATCCTGGAGAAGAGTCTGGATTTTCCACGGAAGCTAACCCATCTCTTTTCCACGAGATGAGGTTAAAATCAAAAGCTGAACTTTCGAAACCTTAAACTAAAGGTTTGCTGGTACCGGATACCTATTAACTGATTGAAGAATACTTTTATTCTTTCTGGAAGTGAGATTTATGAGTGAGCTTGAGATTATCGAAGCCGCACTTTTTGTTGCTGGCAGGGCAGTAAGCCTCGAAAAGCTTGCTAAAATTGCAGGGAAACCAAAAAAAACTGTTCTATCGGCAGTGAAAGAGCTGATAGAAGCATATTCTTCCCGCAGATCCGGAATCGAAATCCTTGATCTTGGGGAGCGTTATGTCATGCAGGTCAAGCCCGAATATTCCGAACTCATGCGAGAAATCGCCCCAAAGGAGCTTTCAGCCCCCAAACTCCGCACTCTTTCAATGATTGCCTATCATCAGCCCCTGCTCCAGTCAGACCTCATTGCCATGAGAGGAAGCGTAGCTTATGACCATATAAAGGATCTTATAGAGCGAGGCTTTGTGAAGTCTGTGCCCTGTGGGAGAAGCAGACAGCTTTCAACAACTCCTCTTTTTGCCGACTATTTCGGGCTCAAAAGAAATGACCCAAAGGCCATAAGAGAGAAAATCCTTGAACTTTTGAGATCCCAGGGAGGACAAAGTGAAATCAGCCACTGGATAGGGAAGAAGACTATTATCGTGACTCCAATGTATGAGTCTCTCATGGATATGTGTGGAATCAAGGAATACTTCGTAACCAATGCTTATTCACCTTCAAAGGAGGAAATTTCTCACTTACTTGAAGCCGACGTGGTTGTGATCTCGGCAGGTTATTCCGATACTGTACGGCAGTATTGTGACGGAAAAATCCTTGAGGTGCATTCAACAACCTTTGAAGACCTTATAGATGCACTTAATCTACTTGTAGAAGAACTTCCGGATGAAGTGGATCTCAAAACTGTCGAAAATAATATTAAGAAAATTCGAGAAACCAGGGAAAGATACGTTTCTTCTGCTGTCCTTATCAAGAAAAAGGTAAAACCGGCAACTAAGATGGTTTCAAGAATCGTAAATGATCTCTCCCTCGGAATTTCCGCAGATGGAATTCTTATTGCTCCTGATTATGGGGTTTCAAAAAGTGGGGTTAAAATTGAAAAAGGAGCTCAGATTCTGATTCCTACCCACCGCAGTGTTGAGGGTGATCTACTCCAGAGAGTCAGTGCAAAATATGATTCTATTCTTGAAGGTCTTAAAAAGTTTGATAACTGACGTGCTGGAAAATGGATTCTAACCATTTTATCTTTCGTAATTTATTTCTAAACATGTGCGTTCTGAATTTAAGTTTTTCTGTCGCATTTATATTCTATATATAAGCATTTATATACTATGCGAGGTATTTAACTATAGCTTTATATACTGGTTAGAGGATATTACTCTTGCTTTATATACTGAGGGTTGACTAATGAGCGAATCTAGCATCAAGATCGAAAATGTGGTTGCATCCACCAAACTCGCTGAAGAATTCGACTTAAATGTTATTGAATCCGAGTTCGAAGGAGCTGAGTACAACAAGCAGAAGTTCCCCGGACTCGTTTACAGGGTGTCGGATCCTAAAGCTGCATTCCTGGTCTTTACTTCCGGCAAGGTTGTATGTACAGGGGCAAAAAACGTTGATGATGTACATACAGTTATAGGCAATATGGCGAAAAAGCTGAACAGTATCGGGATCAAGACCGTTGAGAACCCCCAGATAACTGTCCAGAACATCGTTGCTTCCGCAGACTTGCATACTATTTTGAACCTGAATGCAATTGCAATAGGGCTTGGGCTTGAAAATATCGAATACGAACCTGAGCAGTTCCCAGGTCTTGTGTACAGAATTGATGAGCCCAAAGTAGTTGTGCTTATCTTCAGTTCCGGAAAACTGGTAGTTACAGGCGGCAAGTCTCCTGAAGATTGCGAGAGAGGCGTAGAAGTCGTCCGCCAGCAGCTAGACAACATGGGACTTCTGTAAGAACCCTCAATATACTTTATATACCCTTTTCTGGAAATAAGGTGCCTGATATAATTTTACAATAAAACGGATTCTGCGGCATGCGTAGAGGTGCCGGCAAAGGATATGTGTGAAACGTGAACAGCGCAGATGTTTGCATTCTTATTCCTACCCTGAATGAAGCTGCGACAATAGGACAGCTTATCAAGGATTTCAAGCAGGAAGGCTTTTCCAATATTCTAGTAATTGATGGGAGCAGCAAAGACGGCACAAGGCAAATTGCAGAGGCTGAAGGTGCAAGAGTTGTCATGCAGACCGGAAAAGGCAAAGGGCAGGCAGTAATTCAGGCTATCGGGCTTATAGAAAACCCTTATGTCGTGATGGTTGATGGGGACGGAACATACCTTGCACGTGAAGCCCATTCTCTCCTAAAGCCTATTCTGGAAGGCCGAGCTGACCATGTTATAGGCAACCGGCTGAATAATTATTCCCCTGGTGCCTTTACAAAGCTCAACCTTGTGGGCAACCATCTTATAAACATGTTTTTTGATATTGCTTATGAGGTTGAATTAAAAGATATTCTCTCAGGTTACCGTGCATTTACGCTCGAGAGTATAAGGGAACTCGAACTTAACAAAACAGGTTTCGAGATCGAGACCGAAATTTCCGTGGAATGCGTTCTTAAAAAGCAGAGGGTTGAAGAAGTTCCTATCACTTACCTCCCTAGAAGTAAGAAAAGCACAACCAAGCTAAACCCGATAAAAGATGGATTCAGAATTGGGACTACTATTTACGGACTTGCAAAAATGAATAACCCCATGTTTTATTTTGGAATTATAGGCTGTATCTTTATTCTGGCAGGCCTGTTTACAGGAACTTTTGTGGTAGTTGAGTGGCTAGATGGAATTACCCATACCCTCCTTTCTGTCCTTACATCCCTGCTAATCATATTCGGTCTTCAGATGTTCATCTTTGGAATCTTGAGCGATTTCATATTAACTCTTCACAGGCAAACCCTTCAGTTAATTAAGGAAATGAATAAACAGAGAAAATAAGAATACTCTATCCTTCAAGCTCATTGTTTATCAGGTCTATACCTTATAAACGCAGGAAAGCAGCGTTTAAAATTTTACTTTTTTAGAACTTTGCCCAGAGCTTTATTTGTGATTAAAATAAGAAAGTTACTCTTTTTGCTACGTTCTTTTTGAAGATGGAACTATAAACTGGATTTCGGAGAAAACTGTAAACTGGATTTCGGAGAAAGATGCAATCAGAATAAAGCACGAGCTTGAGATGGATGAAGCTATTTTAACTGTAAGTCCTGAATATTCTGAAGGGTAAAGACACGCAATTTTGAATGTGCGGTTTTCTCCAAAACAACTTTACTTGCCTTTTACTCAAAGGAAGTTTAGCTTTTATTTATAAAACATTTATTTTAATTTTATTTCCTATACTTTTCAACACCTATAGGCATATAAGTAAAGTAAACTTGATTAGAGTTAAAGTTAATTTTTTAAAAAGTGTTATATATAATTACACGCCTTTTATGTTCTAACTCAACCTTGCCTTAACTCCAGCTTAATCTTACAACCAAATTTTATAGATTATAGAAAGCTTGAGGTTAATAATATGACAATCGTGGAAGATGCAAAGAAAGGGATTATTACTGAGGAAATGAAGATTGTTGCAAAGGATGAAGGGCTTGACCCTGAATTCATCCGCCGCGGTGTTGCAGCCGGAAGAATCGTTATTCCAACTTCTCCATACAGGGAGGTAAAGATCTGCGGTATAGGTGAAGGGCTCAGAACCAAGGTCAATGCGTCCATAGGCGTATCCTCAGACATTGTTGATGAGGAAATGGAAGTTAAGAAAGCTCAGGCTGCCGAAGCCGCAGGTGCAGACACTCTGATGGAGCTCGGTACAGGCGGGGACTTCCTTAAAATCAGAAAAAAAGTTATTGACAGCGTTTCCCTTTCAGTAGGTTCAGTGCCTCTCTATCAGGCTTTCATTGAAGCTGCAAGAAAGTACGGCTCAATTGTGCATATGACTGAAGACGAGCTTTTCAATGCAACCGAAGCCCAGGCAAAACTCGGAACCAACTTCATGGCAATCCACACAGGGATCAACAACATCACCCTTGACAGGCTTAAAGCCCACGGCAGGTACGGCGGACTTTGTTCCCGTGGTGGCGCTTTCATGAGCGCCTGGATGCTGCACAACGAAAAGGAAAACCCGCTTTATGAAAACTTCGACTACCTCGTTGAGATCCTCAAGGAACACGAAGTCGTCCTTTCTACAGGCAACGGAATGCGTGCAGGGGCAGTCCACGATGCAACCGACCGTGCCCAGATCCAGGAACTCATCATCAACTCCGAAATGGCTGAAAGGGCACACAAACAGGGTGTGCAGGTCATTGTCGAAGGTCCTGGTCACGTCCCACTTGACCAGATTGCAACTAATGTAAAGCTTATGAAAGAAATGAGCGGTCACAAGCCATTCTACATGCTTGGTCCTCTTGTTACAGATATTGCTCCAGGCTACGACCATATTGTAACTGCAATCGGAGCATCCGTTTCCGCAGCTTATGGCTGTGACTTCCTCTGCTACGTGACTCCAGCAGAGCACCTTGCACTTCCAAACGTTGAAGACGTGATTACAGGTGTTAAGACATCAAGAATTGCAGCCCACGTTGGTGATATGATAAAGTATCCTGACAGGGCAAGACAATGGGATCTTGATATGAGCAGAGCCAGAAGGGAACTTGACTGGGAAAAGATGTATTCCCTTGCACTCGACCCTGAACATGCAAGAGCAATCAGGGACAGCAGGGCTCCCGAAGACTCAGATACCTGTACTATGTGCGGGAACTTCTGTGCCCTCAAGATCGTCAACCAGAACTATAACCTCGCAAAATAAGCAGTTACTGTAAATTTCAGAGTGAAGCCTTCGGGCTTTACTTATCTATTTCTTTTAGGATCATTCTATTTCTTGAGACTATCTTATTATCTAATTAATTCTCAAGCACATAGCTTCTCTTTTTTCGACAAGTTTCGTTTCTTTCTTTTCGGGCTTCTATGTAATTGCAGCTTCGCATTTTTATCTATAGAACAGTTTAAAATCGATAGTTTTTTACATCATTATTTTTAAAATATCTAAACTTATTGTTGCTAATTTATTAAAATGCCTGGAACTTTTCTTACAATACTTGGATAATGATTTTGGTATTCTGTCAGGGGTAGTAGTTTATGAGGATAAAATCAGTTAAAGGGCTCATAGCTCTCAGAATAATTAAAGGACTCATCACTATTGGGATATTTCTGTTCTTTTCCGTTTTTTCAGAATGCGGGGCTGCTGCGAAGCTAGGGGACTCATCTGAGGTAATAAACGAAGAATATACATTTGAAAAACTTGATCCCGATGAGGTTACTACGGAGTGGAATGATTCCTATCTTTTCAGCAGCAGGGAAGAAGCTCTGGAAGAACTTGAGATCTTAAAAAAGAAGCCTGAGGAAATAAACAAAACTTTCCGTCCACAATTTGAAAATTTGTCCGGACCAGTTTTACTTGACTTCCTGAATGCTGAAAAGGAGTTCGCAAAATCTCTTGAGGTTCTTTACGTTTATGCATATACTCAATTTAGTAAAAATGTGAGTGACCCGTTCTTTGTTTCTCTTCTAACGGACTCCCAGAATCTGGTTACCGAGTACGGGAAAGTCAACTCATTTACAGTTGTGAAGCTGACTTCACTCAATGATGAGGAATGGAACAAACTCTTTTCCGAAGAGCCTGAACTTGAGGAGTACAGACCTTATCTTGAAGCTAAATACAGAAGATTCGCAGATCACAGGGCAATGAACGAATCTCAGGCTGTATACATTGCAGAGCTAGAAAACCAGCGCATGAAATTGGAAACTGAGGCGATGTCGAAGGTAACAAACAACGTTACAATGGCAGGAAATATAACACTTGAGAACGGGGAAAATTTTTCTGTCAATTCCCAATCCTACTCTACTCTACTCTCAACAGATCAAAATCGGGAAAACAGGAAGAGATGTTATGAAAAGAGATACTACCATATGCGAAATGAATCCGATTCCATGGCATCTATCTATTCCAGAAAGGCTCAGCTTGACGATCTTATTGCACGGGAATTGAACTATACAGATTTTTATGACTTCACATTGTACAGTTCCTATCTTAACCGTACTCAGATTGATGACATGAACACTGTTTTTAAAGAGAGAAAAGGTATATTCGAGGAATATAACGAGTTCAGGAGAAATAAGCTCGGGATTGAGGCCCTCAGACCATATGATCTCATGCTTCAGTTGACAGATCAGCCTGGGAATAACTACACATATACCGAAGCCTTGCAGGAAATCCAGAAATCCTATTCCAAAATGGATCCTCGTTTCAATGAAATCTTTTTAAGAATGGTGACTGGTAATTTTGTAGATGTATATCCTGATCCTGAACATGGAAAACAGCCTGGAGGTTATACTATTGGATTATGTTCTGTGAAATCTCCTGCCCTTGTTTTCCTCAACTACAATGGCATTATTAGAGATCAGAAAACCATAACTCATGAACTGGGACATGGTATTAACTTTTACCTTATTGGGAACTCTGTCGATTACCTCTACTGCTCAGGACAGATTTACGAGATGGAAATACCTTCTACTTTCAACGAAGAGCTTTTTATTGATCATGTTATCCAAAACTTTGATAAAAAGACCGCAGTTAATGTTCTCTCTCAGCATATAGGGGAGTACCAGAACTACTTTACTCGCCAGCCCATGATTGCGGAATTCGAATATAGAGCACACCAGCGATGTGCTGAAAACGGAACAGTCAGCGGCGAGGATCTCAACGCGATCTGGACAAATTTATCTAATGAGTATGGGAGTGAATCAGTCGAATATTACATTGAAGACTCAGGTGTAAATTCAGCTGAATGGGCTGCTATTAATCATATTTATCTGACAAACAACTACTATACCTTCAACTATGCAATCTCAAAGGCAATAACTCTCTCCCTTTTCAAACAGTACAAAGAAGATCCTGAAACTTTCAATGAAAATTACATTGCATATCTATCGGCAGGTTCAACAATGCCGCCTGAAGAAAAACTCAAAAAGTACTTCGGGATCGTAATTAATAGACAGCTTTTTGAGGATGCAATGGATGTCGTGGAATTGAGGATTCAGGAACTTAATGAACTGGAGAAAGAAGCGAAGAGCCCTGAATTTGAATCTGCAGTAGAAACCTTGAATATTTATTCGGGCACTTTCTGGAAAAACGAGTTTAAAAGTGAATATAAAAAAGAATGAGTTTGATGCCTCAGGTAAAGAGTTCAGGTAAAAAACTTAAGAAGGCTTGTGAGTTTAAGTGTTCCTAACCTTCAATTTATTATTTTTCTAATCTGGTTTACTTTAGAGAGCTTACTTTACCCAGTTATTGGATAAACATCTATTGAATAAACATCATTGAATAGACATCTATTGAATAAGCATTTCAACTAGGACGATACAATATTTTCTATTCGCACTAAAGGTGACAAACAAAGTGTATTACGATATAATCGAATCACCAATAGGTCCCATTCTTCTGGCAGGAAACGAAGATGGGTTAAAACATCTTATTTTTCTGAAAGGCAAGAAGAAAGCGGATATTCCTAAGGACTGGATACAAAACACAGATTTTTTCAAAGAAGCTGTCAGGCAACTTGAAGCTTATTTTTCCGGAGAATTAAAATCTTTCAACCTTAAACTGGCTCCAGAGGGAACGGATTTCCAGAAGTCTGTCTGGAAAGCTTTATGTGAAATTCCTTATGGGGAAACCCGCACTTATAAAGAGATAGCAGCATCTATTGGAAAGCCCAGAGCTTACAGGGCTGTGGGGCTTGCAAACAACAGGAATCCGATACCGATAATTATTCCCTGCCACAGAGTTATTGGGGCAGATGGAAAACTTACGGGTTATGCAAGTGGGCTGGATATTAAGGAATATTTATTAAAGCTTGAGAAAAGATAAACTGTAGGGGAAACATTTGATCTGACCTTTCAATATTATTTTCCCTTATCGGTTATGCTTCTCACTGGATTTCCGGAGAAACTGATATGGGACTTAAAAATAGGATAGAGAGTATTATCAAAGCAGCCGCCACAAATCCGGGTACTGAGACTCGATACCGTGAACCTATTGTCGGATATGCTTCAGCCGATGACCCTATTTTTGATGAGATGAAGAAAATTATTGGACCTCACCACCTAAACCCGAAAGAGATCTTCCTTGAGGCAAAAACTGTTGTTTCCTTCTTTCTGCCTTTTGAAAAAAACCTTGTGAAGCTAAATTGGAGGTCACCGGAACCTGTAAAGGAATGGATTCAGGCTAGAGGTGAGACCGACTGCCTGATCGGAGAAATCAATGAGAAATTGAAGGCTGAACTGGCAAAGGAAGACATAAAAGCAGTCGTGCCTGAGGTTACTTTTGATTACAAAAATAGAGGTTTTGACTTTGCCTGGTCCCACAGAAGTGCAGCTTTTGCAGCCGGGCTTGGCACTTTTGGGGTTCATCACATGCTGATTACAAAAGCCGGGTGTGCAGGCCGCTTCGGAACAATACTGATTTCAGCAGAAATACCTCCCACTCCCCGTCCTGCTGAAGAATTCTGCCGTTATAAAAAAGGAGAGGAGTGTCTCGTCTGTGTGAATAGATGTCCGGCTGAGGCTCTTACTGCAAGAGGGCTTGATAAGGAAAAATGTTTCAAGCTGCTTCAGGAAAATGCAAGAATTTTTCCCGAATTCAATCAGCTTGCCTGTGGAAAATGTGCAACCGGACCCTGCGCTCTCAGGTCTTGCTGAAACAAAAAACTCATTTTTTCTTCTTCTATACAAACTCTGTAATTTTTAATTATTTTCTTTCTCAGAGAGGCAGAGCCGGTTGAACTTCAACATAGTTGCTTATACCGCTGTCAGCGGAGTTTTTGAGGATTCAGATTCATTAAAGGAATCCTGCGATACAGTAGCGTTTTTCTGTAATGATTCGGTAGAGGGTTCACGTATAGATTCAGCAATTCTCAGCATCTCGGCTTTCTCAAGATCCCCTATAAGATCTATTTCGATTTCTCCAAGTTTCCAGTGCAATATTTTCAGATCTCTGAATTCATTTAGATATGCTTCTCTTCCGTTGATACTGATCTTTTCGCCTTCCAGCATGGAAGTATTTTCTTCTGGATCATTTTCATAAACAGTTTCTATTATCTCTAAGCTTTCATTTCCTTTCTGGTAGCTAAGGGTTACAATTTCTGAACTCTCATTTGTGAAGGCTGTATTGTTGTATTTCTGTACCGTTGCTGAATTAAACACGTAGCCATCCGGAATATATTCCGGGGTAAGAATCTCAAAACTAGCTTGCTGTCTTGCTTCCTCAAGGCTCAGGTTTTCAGGGATTTTGAATTGTTCATCCAGATCCACAGTTACTACTTCTGCCCCTTCAGGAATCTCAAATTTAAACTCTGAATCCGGAATCCCAGTGTTTACTTTTAGGTCGCGTATTTCCACGTCTATTGACAGGTTTCCCTCATTGTCATACATACTGGATTTAAGTACCATCCATGTCTCTCTGTCAACCCATACTTTTGTCCGGGAAACTAGCTCTGACAACACACTCTCCTCAGCTTTTGGTCTGGCTTCAAGAACATATGCACTTCTTCCATCCACCTCTTCAACTCCGAGCATGGAAACCTCGCTTTCATTCAGTAAATTGCCTATGATACTGACAAAATCTTTTTCCGTTATGAGTGGTTCCTCAGGCAATTTTATTTTAGTGACAGTATTTGTTTCAACGTCATAGCTCCATACAAACTCTCCGTCCGATACAGATTCGACTTTTTTTCCTTCCTCTACACCAGAAGTCCTCATAAGGTTGGGTTTTTTATACATCATCTGGATTTCCTCTTCCAGATCTTTTTCCCCGCTGAAGTATGTTGTTGTGTGTATTGTGCAAGAGTAATCCTCAAGGCTGGCTTCTTTCTCCTTCATTTTTGTTACAATCTCTTCTGCACTGAGTTTCTCTTCGCAACCTGATGCAAAAAGGGCAAGGTTTATGAAAATCAGTATAAGCAATATTTTTGTATACCTCATGTCCTCACAGCCTCCTCAATTTTTTATATCCTAATGTTAGCCTGTACTCTCTCACATCTTAATATATTTTCTTCTTCTGCATATGATAAAATAGAAAAAAACCAAGTGATATTTATGCCCTTAATTTCCCTGACTACTGACTTTGGGGATCTTTATCCCGCAGCTATGAAAGCCATTATTCTGGGAATTAACCCGGAGGTGCAGATAGTCGATATAACCCATTCCATCCGGCAGGCTGGAATACGGGAAGGAGCTTTCGCTCTTTATTCACTTGTTCAATATTTCCCTCCTGGGACTGTGCATATTGGCGTAGTCGACCCAGGCGTCGGCACTTCCCGCCGCGCTCTTGTTATTAAAGCAGGTGATGAAGGAAAAGAACAGTTTTTTGTCGGCCCAGACAACGGGCTCCTGATACCTGCAGCGTGCCGCCTTGGGAAGATGGAAGTGCACGAAATTACAAATCCCGAACTCATGCTTAAATCCGGAATTTCTGCAACTTTCCACGGAAGGGATATTTTTGCACCAGTTGGAGCCTACCTCTCAAAAGGTACACCTATCGATGCCGTCGGGCCCGAAATATCGGACTTTGTGAACCTTAATTTCGAAAATTTCGGGATTGACGGACCCTTTCTTGTCGGGGAGGTTATTTTTGCAGACAGTTTCGGGAATGTAATCACTAATATCCCGGCAGATGTTATCTTAAAATTCTCCACCTTCGGCTCACAGATAGAAGTAAACGGCAGAAAGGTATCCTTTGTTCAGACTTACGGTCTTGTCGGGCAGGAAGAACCCCTTGCCCTTATAGGTAGTCATGGTTTCCTGGAAATTGCGGTAAACAAGGGAAGTGCTGCGCGTCAGTTCGGGCTGAAGAGCGGAGAGCAGGTGGTAATAAGGGTGTTCTAAAATAAATCTGGATGGTCCAGACCTAAATGTAAGGTAGGTTATAACTGAAGCTCTAAGAATACTGGATAAACGGAGTTAAATTATTTTTTATCTCAATGCATTATCTCTTCTAATTGTATTAAAAATAGGAAATATTGTTCAATCTTTTTTAATGATTTGATAATTTCAATAAATATTTATAATGCATGTTAGTAAAAAATTGAGAAGAATCGAGCTTCTTTAAAAAATAAAGTCTTCAAATTCCATTTCAGAGGATCTGTATAAATATGTTATGAATGAATTAAAGACGGAGTTAATTCTTTTGGTAGGCGATATGTCGAGATCAGAATCTTACTGTGTGCATATTGACACTCCAACAGGAGAAGATTCACTAGGATTTCAACCTTACGTTGAGGCAATTGCAGAATTTCTTACCTCTGAGGAAACTTTAGCTCCGATTACTCTTTCTATTGAGGGGCAGTGGGGGTGTGGTAAATCATCTTTCATGCAACAGTTAAGAAAGGAAATCAGCAAAAAAAATGAACTTGAGAAAGAAACCAAATATTTTACTGTATGGTTCAATTCCTGGAAATATGACAAGGAAGATGAGTTATGGGCTTCTTTTGCACTTAATTTCATGGATGAGTTATCGAAGCAGCTTTCATGGAAACGTCTACAACATTCAAGGCTCAAATTGTTTTATCTGAGATACAAACTTAAATTGAAAAGTAATTTTTTAATTATTGTTCATTTCTCCTGGAACATTCTTTCTTTCGTACTTATTTTTTCATTTTCGTTTTTGTTTATTACTTATATTTTGAATCCTCTTGGAATGCGTTTACCAGACTTTATTGATGATAAGTTAAGTGATAAGTTAATCGAAAACTTAACCAATCTTGTATTGATCTTAACTCCACTTGTGGGCCTCATGCGCTATTTTTCTGCCGAAAAGTGGTTTATAGATGTGTTTAGAGATCCTTTCGGTCTAAAAAAGCTTGAATCAAATACGAATTACAAGGAACGCCTATCTTTTAGAGAGCACTTTCATTCCGACTTTAACAAAATAATCAAATCCTATGTCGGAGATTCGAAAGTCTATGTTTTTATTGACGATCTCGACCGCTGTGAAGTCCCAAAGGCAGCAGAACTAATGCAGGCAATTAACCTGATGATCTCGGATGATCCAAAGGTTTATTTTATCCTGGGAATGGATAGAAAAGTTGTCTCTGCAGGGTTCGCAGCTAAAAACGAAAAAGTTTTCAGGTTCTTAGATGTCGATGGGCTTGAATACGGGTATGAATTCATTGAAAAATTCATCCAGCTCCCCTTTAGAGTTCCTCGTCCAAAAAGCACTGATTTTTTAAAATTTTTCCCCTTCTATGAAAAAGAATCTTCCTCTAAGCAGCTAGAAGCTGTGGACAAACGAGATTCATCGGATAATTCTGCCCCCCGTGAATCTCTTGAGAGTGACACCAAATCCTCACAGAATGAAACTAGTGGACAAAAGCCAGTAATAAATGACTCCAGTACTGTTGTACCAGAATCAAATAAACAGGAGATTCAGAATGACACGGATTGTGTGGAAGATTATGAAACCTCAAAACTGATTCTTGAAATGGTTGCCCCTGCTCTGGATAATAACCCTCGCCGGATAAAACAGTTTATAAATCAGTTCCGTTTTCAGAGAACTATAGGGAAAAGAACGGGCCTCTTTTGTTATGATGTGGGGACCAACCCCGGAAATATGTGGAACTGTAAAAAATTAGCAAAATTCGTGGCAATAAGCATAAAGTGGCCTTCTCTGGTTTCAGCTCTTGGTTCTAATAGTAAACTTCTAGATCAATTACAATATGTATCAATCTCGGGGTTAATTCCGGAAGATAATAATGAAAATCTGGAAAAGTGGGCAAGAGATAAAAGGTTGATCAATTTATTGAGATACGGCTGTCAAGGGAATGATCCTTTTAAAAAACCAGAAGATTTTACCCTTTCAGGCCTTGACTTTAGCAAGCTGTTGCAGATCTCACCTGTGGTTGCACCTCTGGAAAAAGGTACTGAGCTTCCTTCTTTTATTTTTGATGAAATCGAATTTATTCGGATCCCTGCGGGATATTTCATTATGGGGTCCAATGAGTATGATAATGAAAAGCCAGTTCATAGTGTAAAAATCGAAAATTCATTTTACCTTGGTAAATACCCGGTTACTCAGAAGCAGTGGGAAAAAATTATGGGCATGAATCCTTCCAGTTTCAAAGGTGATGATCTACCTGTAGAATCTGTTTCTTGGGATGATGTTCAGAAGTTTATCAAAAAACTCAATGAAATAAAAGGCACTGATAAGTACCGTCTCCCTTCTGAAGCTGAATGGGAATATGCCTGCCGTGCAGGTACTACCTCAAGATATTCTTTTGGTGATGACGAGTCAAAACTCGGAGATTATGCCTGGTATTATAAGAACTCCAGGGAAAAAACTCATCCTGTTGGTCAAAAACAACCTAATCCTTGGGGTCTTTATGATATGCATGGTAATGTTTGGGAATGGGTTCAGGACAGATGGCACAATAGTTACGAAGGAGCTCCTTCTGATGGCAGTGCTTGGGAAGATGGAGATATCTCCTTCCGTATCCTGCGGGGCGGTAGCTGGTACTACGACCCCAGGCTTTGCCGGTCAGCGCACCGCTACTGGTACGACCAAGGCAGCCGCTACAGAGATCTTGGTTTCCGCCTCCTGAGGGAACTGTAACCACTTTCGACCTTACTTCTCAGGTTAATAATTGAAGTAGAGGTTAATCCCAAATGGCGAAGCCTGAGGGCGAAGCGTGAGAAGCCACCGAAACTGAGGTGCTAAGCGCTCTAAGTTAAAAAATAGTTTCTTTTGCCCCTAGTTCAGCTCTCTTGAGCAAACGAAGTGAGTGAAAAGGGCTTCGTGCTCGCGAAGCGAAAATCGGGAAGTGGAACTCTGCTGTTACATCCACTCATAATGCATCAGAACTTCGGGATTAAAACTCTGCATCAAACTATTTTCCGTATATCCAAAAAAGAGGCAGCCTGTGCAGTTTTTGACAATCTCCTTCCGGCGTTCTTTGGAGTTTTCCCAGACGCTCTCAAGCCCGTCCCAGATAACGTTTCCAAGAGGCTCGTTTTGCACACGGCAGGTCTCCAGAGTGCCGTCATATGTGACGTTAATAATAATCCCGCTGGCAAGGCATTTGTAGTCCGTTTTCCCATCCCTGACCATTTTAAGGTAGGTTTTGGAATTTATGATCGGGTAATCCTGCGTCTTAAGCTCGATTATGCGGTCAACTGTTCTGCGGAACTTTTCCATGTCACGGATTCCGATGTCGTTCCATACTTCCTTACTGATTCCGGGAAACTCATGGACAGGCTCGAAGGATATCTTCACTTTCAGCTTTTTTGCAAGTAAAATAAGGGTTTCGACATCGTCAAGGTTTTTTCCTGTAAGTACGCAGTTCATCAGGATGGGATTCTTCTTTTTCTGGAGTTTTCTAACCTCAATAGCTTTTTTTAAGCCCTTCAACAGAGTTTCGAAGTCCATTCGACGGATTTCTTTATAACTCTCTACCCCATCCACAGAAACCGAAAGATAATCTACATCCACAAGCTCTTCCGCTCTCTCATAAAGCAGCTTTCCATTTGTGACCATGGAAGTGATCATCCCGATTTTTTTGGCATATGCCATAATCTGGGGCAGATCCTTTCTCAGGAGAGGTTCTACAGTCCAGGCATTATAAACTCCTATCCCGAAATCCCTCGCATCATCTAACAGCTTGAAAATCTCTTCTTTAGTCGGCTCTTTCCCGGCTTTCTTCCAGTATTCACAGAATTTGCAGCGCATGTTGCACTGAGCATTTACACCGTGGGAAAGGACAAAGGGACGCTTTCTTACTCTGATCTGCCAGAGGGCTCTCATAGCGAGGATAGGATTAAATCGGGACATAGAAATCTCTTTCTTATTTTTCTGCAAAAGACTACTTATTATTCATTATTTTTTCTATTAATAACCTTTTGGAGAGCTAGTTTTGTATGTTATTGCTCTAACTAAAAAAACATAATCCTATAATCGGCATCACAAAGCACCAATAAAATGCCTGAAAAGGGGATAATTTAGAAAATGAAGACGATTTTAAGAAAAGATAAAGAATTCTACAGTAAAATCGGCTAATTCTAAGTTATTAAACCGCTGTTAAAGTTTCTATTGAAAAAAAAGAGTGCTCGCCGTGAGGCGAGCTGTATGTATTGAAGTTTTATTGCATTTATCCGAAGAGTGCGCCGAGACCGGCCATTCCGTCTTCTTCAGAGGTATCTTCTTCCTCTTCTTCCTCTTCTGCTGCAGGAGCTTCTTCTGCTGCAGGAGCTGCTGCAGCTGCTGCAGGGGCTGCTGCGGCTGCGGGAGCTGCAAATGCTGCCTTTGAGATTGCTTCTTCGATGTCCACTCCTTCAAGGGCTGCGACAAGTGCCTTTACTCTGGCTTCGTTAACTTCTATACCTGCTGCCTGGAGAACGGCAGTGATTGCATCTTCAGTAATTGCTTTACCAGCGTTGTGTAGTAAGAGAGCTGCATATATGTATTCCATTGTTGATCACCTAAATTTCAATTATAGCAAATTTTTTATCCGAAAAGGGCGCCGAGACCGGCCATTCCATCTTCTTCAGAGGTATCTTCTTCCTCTTCTTCCTCTTCTTCCTTTACTTCTTCCTCTTTCTTCTCGGCTGCTGCTACACTTGCGGCTGCTGCTGCGCTTGCGGCTGCTGCTCCGAGAACTTCCCTCAGTTCATCATCCACGGCATTTGCATCTTTGTCTGCGGCTTTGGATGCAACGGATGTCATCTGGGCGTGAGCTTTTGCCAGCAAAGCGTCCATGACTCCGGAATCAAACACAACAGCATTGACACCAAGGTTCTTTGATTCTGCAAAGGCTTTTGATAGTAGGGTGACGATTGTTGCGCTTGTCGGGTACGCAGTGTTGACAGAGAGATTGAAAGCGTTCTGGGCTGCTCTGGTAATGTCAGAGAAGTACTGACTTTCGTCAATTGCAAGGAGTTCCGGCTCGTAAATTGTCCCACCGTCATAAGCGGCTCTTAAGTCAAGCCCTACAATAAGTGGGTATATTTCCAGCTTTGAAAGCATGGTTGCGAGCTTCTGTGGGACTACCTCACCTGCTTTACAGACAACCTTTGTTTCCTTTATTGCAACTTTCCCTGCCTCAATTGAAGCTGGAATTCCTGCGCTCTGGAGTTCTCCGAGAATGGGGCCAGGTGGGAAACTTGTAGGTCCCTTCTGAACAACAATATCCACCGGAGCTATTGCGCCTCCTTTAATCGGAGAAGGGGTTTTTGTCTGTTCAAGTATTTTGTAAAGTTTGAAGGGACTTTCGTTGGTAAATACCAAAGCCGTCTGCTTGTCAAGATATTTATTCATCTCGGGAATGTTTCCTCCGAGCTGGTTTAAAGCCCGCTCTGTAAGGGTGTTCCTTGAGACTTTGAGCACCGCAGTGTCTTTAAGGTCACGGCGAATTTTCTGGATCTTGGTTGCAAGAATGCCCTCGATCCCGACCATCCCGAATACCTTATGTGACTGAATGAGATTCTTTATATTTTCTACCTCATCCTTTTTCCACTGCGGGATGTGCTCCGTGTGATGTTTCTCCTCTGCCATTTACACCACCCTTTCGGATTTCCCCATAGTTGTCGTGACAAAGACAGATCTCAAGTTGTACCTGCCTTTCTCCAGGACACGCTCCAGCCTGGACACTACAGTTTCTATGTTTTCGGCAAGCTCTTCAGGACTCATATCCCTTCGGCCGACAGGCACATGGAAAGTGAGTTTGTCTTTAGACCTCAACCTTACCGCATTTTTCTTGCTCTGGATAAGTTCGCCTACATCCTTGTTAGGCAAGAGCGGAATAGGCATTTTCCCTCTGGGTCCGAGAACAATACCAAGCGTCTTACCAATAGTTGGCATGAACTGGGTTTCTGCGATAAAAAGGTCACATTCGTTTGCAAGAGCCCTGGCTCTGTTTTTGTCAGCCGCCAGTTCCTCGAGCTCAACATCAGAAATAACATACGCAGCACCGGCAGCCTTTGCTTTCAGGCCCACATCACCTTTTGCAAAAACGCCGATCTTCAGTTCTTTTCCGAGCCCGTGAGGAAGAATCACTTCTTCATCGACTCTATTCTTCGGTTGGTTCATGTCAAGATTCTTTAAGTTAATCGCCAGGTCTACACTTTCAGAGAAATTGCGCTTTGGCGATTCTTCAAGTACTTTCTTGACAGCTTCCAGTATAGTTTTTTCTACCATCTTATTCCTCCCCGTAGTGTTTGAACTTGCTTGTCCAGTGTCTGAACTTGCTTGTTCAAGCAGCCTCTTCGGCTTACTACGGTTGGTCTTAGGGCTTCCCATTAATCCGGGTTCTGTTACTCTTAACGGTAAGCCGCTAATAACTATTATTTTAATCTATTGCAACGATGTGCAAGATTCTTGTGCTATTAGTGCTATCCAATTTAAAACTATTGGTGGTAATGAATTCCCGGATTAAATGGTAAAGGGATGGAAGGCTTACCACTCCTCACCGGCAAGCAAATCATCGAACTTGCCCTGGTCGAGTTCCTTCTGGATATCTTTTGCCTTAACTCCCTCTACGGTTACGCCCATGGGGACACAGGTACCTATTACCTCTTTCATTGTTGACTTGAGATCGTAGGAAAGTACATCCTCCTTTTTCATGCGGGCAATCTTTGCAACCTGCGAGATGCTGAGGTTTCCAACAACCTCGCTTCCTGCATTTCCTGACCCTTTCTGAATCCCTAGCTCTTTCATGATCAGGGATGCGGTGGGTGGAGTGCCTACTTCGATCTCGAAATTTCTTTTATCGTCAACTATTACTTTAACAGGAACCTGCATTCCATCATAGTCCCTGGTTTTTTCATTGATCTTTTCGACCACTTCTTTTATGTTGACCCCGAGTGGACCAAGCGCCGGACCTAAAGGTGGTCCAGGGTTAGCTTTTCCTCCCGGGACAAGTGCTTCAACAATACTTGTCATCTGAGTCTCACCGGTTTTAATAAATATAAACTTTGTAGATCTTTTTCGATCCACTCTGAGTACTGGTGATTTTATTTATTAATAAGCTGGAATTTTTCGGTATTTACCATCTCGCTGCAGCTTCACTCTTCCTCTTTTTTAAGGATTCTGACAGTGTCGCCACGAATCGTTATGGGAATCGGAACCACAGCATCGAACAGTTCCACAGTAATTTCCTCATGTCCTTCATCAACCCTCTTAACCCGGGCTTTCTCCCCTTTAAAGGGCCCTGAAGTGACCTCAATTATAGCCCCTTCTTTGATTCCTGTCACTGTTGGTTTGGGTTTAAGGAAATGCTCGATTTCAGCAATTGAAGAACTCCCTTTCACAAGAGCCCGTGCATGGGGAATAGTCTGAATTGCCTGTTCTACGATCCCGGATTTAGGAGCTTCGACCAGGACATATCCTTTTAGCTCATCAGGAGCTAGAATTGCCCTTATATCCAGCTTCTCCTTTTTTGAAACCCTGGCAAGAGCTGTTGCAACCGATCTTTCCTGGTTTGCCGTGGTTTTGATTACAAATATCTGGGAATCCTCACTCATTGGGCCACCCACTGGGGCAACATTGTCAACAATACATATACTATAAATCCGATTGTTCCCACAGCCAGAATGCCAATACCTGCAACTTTGGCAATGGTCAAGAATTCTTCCCTGGACGGTTTTCTAGTAAGTTTCAGGACTCTCAGGTGTGCCCGAATTGCCTGACCAACGCTTTCTACAGTTATATTCGGTTCAAACGTGGATTCGACCATCAATTCACATCCAGGTTTTCTTATTTTATTTATCTGTCTTGAAATTTTTGCCTGTAATTCTTCCTGTGTGTTTTCTATTCTCGAGATTCACTTTTTTACATGCGCGGAGTTTACCGATTAAGATATGGAAGGAACGGGCGGTTTATATTATTAATTCCTATTATATGAAGATATCACCGACACGGCATTTAAAATATCAAAAGATTTCGAAACCGTTTTTCAATTTCATCCCGGATCTCAATCGCGTAAGTAAAAATATTTCTTTTTTGATGCCGAATCGTATCGGCATCATACTGTATTTACCATAAAAATAGTTTTCGATTGGTTTTTTATTCCTGACCCTTTTTTTAAAGAGAGGAAAACAGTATTTTTTCTCCAATCGAAGGTTTAAGTCCCTTTAGCTCTGGTTCGATCACTCTACAAAATCAATTCCATATTTATAGGTAATACTCTTGTTGCTCCCATGACCATAAATCTGAGCAGATGTGACTCCTGTAACTACGATCATTGTACGTACAGTCTGTTCAAGGTCAGGGTCGATCTGAGCTCCCCAGATAAGACGGGCGTTTGGATCTATCCGGCTGTAAACCTCCTGAACCACACACTCAGCTTCTGAAATAGTCATGTCAGGGCCTCCAATCACATTAACAAGGGCAGAAGTCGCGCCTGAAATGTCTACATCAAGAAGCGGACTGCGCAGGGCTTTCTGTACGGATTCAGCAGCTTTATTCTCTCCGTCGGATTCCCCAAGCCCTATCATTGCAACGCCTCCGTTTTGCATAACAGTTCTGATATCGGCGAAGTCGAGGTTTACAAGTCCTGGCTTTGTAATCAGTTCGGTTATGCCCTTCACGGCTCTCATAAGAACTTCGTCTGAGACTTTAAAGGCAGCCTGAAGTGGGAGTCTAGGAACGACTTCAATCAGCTTATCGTTGGGAACCACTATTACAGTGTCTGCGACATCTCTCAGGCGTTCAAGACCTGCCTCTGCATTGGTTCTGCGGACATGACCTTCCACACTGAAGGGCAGGGTGACAACTGCAATCGTAAGGGCTCCTGCGTCTCTTGCAGCCTCAGCTACTATGGGTGCCGATCCTGTACCGGTTCCTCCTCCAAGTCCCGCGGTGATAAAGACCATGTCAGAGCCTTCGACAACTTTGTTAATCTCGTCAATACTCTCGATTGCTGCATCTTCTCCGATCTGGGGGAGACTTCCGGCGCCAAGTCCACGGGTTTTCTTTTTCCCGATGAGAATCTTTTTACTGGAGCGTATATGAAGAAGGTGCTGGGCATCAGTATTCACAGCTACAAGCTCAGCTCCCTGGATTCCTTCGCCCATCATACGCTGGATGCTGTTTGAACCGCCGCCTCCGCAACCTATCACTTTGATGGTTGTTTTAAGGCTTCTGAGGATCTCTTCAAGTTCAGCATCAACATCTGAGTCTACGTTAGAGTAATCTAAATTTGGGTACTCTCTCTGCCCGCCACGTCCTTCCAGGGCAGATCGAGCAAGGGCTTCTTCCACAATGGATCTCATGCTACTGTTTTCCTCCATTTTACGGGGTAATTTTAATGGCTGGTATTAAAGAATAAATTTATTTTTAGGGGGAATACGTGTATTTCAACCTTCACATATACAGTTTCCAATTTAATATTTTTCCTTTTCCAGTCTTTAAACTTATACGGTATTTGTTTAAGAATTTTATTAAATTCTTCGACTTTCCCGTTTAACCTCAGGTTCTATTCACGGCTTATTATAGTCCGTTTTATTCCCTATTTTCTATTCCCTTCTTCCCAATCTTCTTTAATTTACTTAGCCAAATTATTCATTTTTTTATTATTTTATTTTTTTCAAGTCGTTCCTATATTTTTACCTTTCCATTTTCTCCGAATTTATATGCACTAATTTATGTGATTAATTCTCCTATATGATCTCGGTTTCATTTTGCGCATTCTCTAGAGAATTAACAGTAGTTATGCTTTACCTCTTGATTCTCCTAGAACAATGCCTGTCGCGATTAAATGGGCAACTCTGAGAGGCTCAGGAACACTGCTTCTTGTTGAAGTAAGCTGAATAATCTTTTTCACAGTTTCCAAGCCTATGCCAGCTCTCTGGATGTAAATAGAATTTTTTTTACTGGGAATTTTTTCTATTTTTCCAGCCCGTTTTATAATTTCCCAGCGCTCTCCTCCATCTGGAAAATATTTAAGGGCGGATTTAATTTTTTCAAAATCCGGGCAGGATCGCATAACCACAATTACAGGGATTCCGGTTTCCCTGTAAAGTTTCTGTATATCCACAACATTAAAGCCTCCATAGGTAACTCCATCGAGAATAATCGCTCTTATCTGACCATAATGTTTGCTATTCTTTATCATGCTGCATATAATATCAGTAGCATCAAGCCCATCCTTAGTAATCTCTGAGCTAAGAACTCCATCAATCCAGTCCCCGCCCCTTAAAACAGCCCCAACTATCATCACTTTTTCACTGAGGAGCGCAGAATCATCTATACCCAGAATTCGAATTTCGGGCTTAATATGGAAATCTGAATTCACAGATGCTCTTATGTCTGGATTACAAAAATAGTTTGTCGGTTTCCCGTAAATGTCCTCTAAAAAATTTCTGTCCAGGGAAACCCTTAATTCTTCAGGCAAAACCCTTATTCTCTCAGCTAATATAAAAATGAGCCCCCATAGGGGCTTTCTATTCAGTTTGCTGAAAGAGACTTTTATACAAACATGCTTTCAGGAAGATTGGAGGGCATCATCTTCTGCGTATTTGCAGCCATAGATACCTTATCCACTGCTTCGAGGAAGTCTTCCATCTCAACAAATTCTTTGTCCTTCCTGACAGCAAACATACCTGCCTCTGTAGCTATTGCCTTCAGGTCTGCTCCGCTCATTCCTTCGGTAATTTTTGCAAGCCTTTTAAAGTCAATATCTGCTGCAAGAGCCATTTTCTTACAATGAATTTCGAGAATCTTTTTTCTGGCTTCTATTCCGGGCATCGGGACATGGACATGCCTATCAAAGCGACCTGGTCTGAGAATCGCCGGGTCAAGGACATCTGGACGGTTTGTTGCTGCAATAATCCTGATATTTTTCCTTTTGTCAAATCCGTCCATCTCTGCCAGCAACTGCATGAGTGTCCTCTGAACCTCACGGTCTGCGCCGGTCGTCTCATTCAGACGCCTTGCGGCAATTGAGTCCAGCTCATCAATGAAGATAATGCTCGGGGCTTTTCTCCGGGCCATCTCGAAGATTTCCCTTACGAGTTTGGAACCGTCCCCTATGTATTTCTGCACGAGCTCAGAACCTACTACCCTGATAAAGGTCGCATTAGTTCTGTGAGCCACAGCTTTTGCAAGCAGGGTTTTTCCAGTTCCTGGGAGCCCATAGAGAAGAACTCCCTTAGGAGGCTCGATACCTATCCGGGCAAAACGTTCTGGCTCAATGAGAGGAAGCTCGACTGCCTCTCGAAGTTCCTGGATTTGCTCATCTAGACCGCCTATTTGGTCATAGTCCACCTCCACGCTTTCGAGGACTTCCATTGCAGCGACAAAAGGCTCTTCCGTAGAAGGAATAACCTCGGCAATGGCGAGCGTATGCTGGTTCAGGGCAACCTTTGCCCCTGGCAGCAGTTTCTTTTCATCGATATATTGTGAGACATTAACCAGGAACTGAGGTCCGTTGCTGCTCCGGACAATTATCCTGTCATTCTTAATCACGTCAATGACCGTACCAATGATGAGCGGGGAAGTCTTCATCCGATCCAGTTCAGACTGCAACTTTCGTATTTCCCGTTCATACTTTATCTTCTGGTTTTCCAGATAGCGTTTTTCTGACTCAATCTGGCTGCACTGCTCTTCCAGAAAACTGTTTCGGCTTTCAAGTTGCCTCATTCGGTCCTGGACGCTTTCAATTACTTCCCCCAGCTCTCCAGGCTCGATTCCGTCATATAACGGTTTGGGCTTACCAAGGTGACTGCGCATGCTTTCATCCTTACTTCTGGTACTTTCCGTCATGGAGCTCCGAATAATATTTAAGTCCATACCGTATATAGCGTTTTCGAAGTGATCAATATGCAATGCGAAATATGTGGTGCAGAGATCCGCGGAAAGCCCATATACATTACAATTGATAACAGTGAACTCCAAGTCTGCCAAAAATGTGCTTCATACGGTAAACCCGTTGACAAACGAACTCCTGTGTCAAGAAAAATCTCTCCAGTGGTTCGAGTGGTCCCACGAACCGAAAATAAGCCAAAAAGGGATTTTTTCGATATTTTGAAAGATGAACTCGTGGATGACTATGATCATATTATTCGGGAAGCCAGAGAAGCCAAAGGCTGGTCTCAGGAGGATCTGGCTGAAAACATCAAGGAAAAAGCATCTCTGATCAAAAAAATAGAACGCAAAGAAATCGTACCGGAAGATTCCGTTCGAAAGAAACTCGAGCACGCTCTTAATATCAAACTTACGGAACGTATAGAGGTATCAGGGCAGGAAGTCTCTCACGTGAGAAAGGATACTACCCTCGGAGATATTGTGAAAATAAAGAGAAAGTAAATCTCAAAGTAAAAGACGAAATAGTAAATTCCAGAATAGAAAACAAAACAGTCAATTCACAGTAAATAAAAAATAAGTTAATTGGAGAAAATAAATTTCAACTACAAGCTTTGTTCTAGCAGCAACACATAGTTCTAGACAGTTTTCCCCTCCGGGAATGACAGAGGGCTCAATTAGATGGCGAGGGCTCAATTAGATAGTGTATTCTTAAGCCTCTTTCCCTTCTGCTTTTAAGTGCTTTTTTATCTTATGGGGCTTTGAATCCCTTTTCATGTTGAGCTCTTTTCTCGACCCTCTTTTTTGAGCTTTTTTCCTGAATCCATCTTTTAAGTTCTCCTTTACTTCTAGTTTTACACAATTCTTTAATCTGATGTTCCTTTTCCAAAAGTCCTTTAAATTTTGATTTCAATACCATATACCTTTTCAGGATTTTCTTTATGAATTATCCAGAACGGCTCCTCACCATAGGTTTCCATGAGCTTTATGGTTCTTTTGGGGACTGTCTTCGGGCCAAGTACTGCGCCTGGTCTGTCGGGATCATCAATGTAATCTGTTTCCATCATAAATCGTGTACCCTCCTCAAGCGCATGCTCTATTGCCCCTTTAACCGAGATTACCCCCGGGAAAAGTCCAAGTTCCTCACAGGTTTTCACCAGGGGCGGCGAGTAGTGCTTGACAACCCTATACATTTTTATTCCTGTTTTCTTTGCCCTCTTTACTATATCACGAATTTCAGGCTCTCCCACACTTTCGGTATGAAGCTGAACTGCACAGTCCTGTTCTTTTCCCAGGGAAAATGCATACTCCATAATTTCATTCGAAGCTTCCCAAACCTCTGAAGTTACAGGATAGTGGGGGCGTCCTGACTTTATCCCTACGGCAAGTCCTTTTTCAACGTATCCCGAAGCAAGTTCGAGACCTCTTTGCATTATCCCAGTAGCTTCCTGCAGATCCATATATTCTGTAAGTTTTGAGATTTCTGCGGGATGGACTCCAAGCACTGGAAAAGCTCCAACTCCAAGCTCCCGAATTTTTGATGCGAGTTCGACTGTTTCGTCAAAAACCATAAGGTAATCTTCGGGTTTTTTGACGGTTATTCCAAGCGACCAGCTTGGTTTGGTGACCAGAATTATATGAGTTCCACCTGAGTTTTTGAATTCCTTTACTGCTTCCAGCCCCCTGGCTCTTGGATCGATGTGCATGTGGTTATCGGTGATCGGAATTTTTGCAGGCATTTTTATTCCTCAAAAGTCTGAATTTCTAGCTTCAATTAAAGTTTGCATGTGCTCAGGTGTTTGTGCCCCGGAGCTGACTTCACGTTAAAGATTATTCGACAAGTATTAATTACCCAAAACTTGAAATATATAGCCTTACGTTCAGTACGCGGGAAGATTCAATTATTCTTACCGAATTTTCGAAAAGTTCCCCATTTTCAGCTTTTCAGTCGCTACGGTTCTTTAAATACGAACCCTAAGATCTGGTGATAATAATGAGTAAAACCGCAGCAGTAATCAAAGGTGACGGGGTAGGTCCCGAACTTGTGGATGCAATGCTTAAAGTTGTAGAAGCCGCTGGCACAGACATTGAATTTGTTATGTGTGAAGCAGGGGCTGAATGGTGGGAAAAGCACGGAGGCAATTCCCTTATCCCGGATGAGACTTGGGAGATTCTTGACAGTTCTGATGCCTGTTTTAAAGGCCCGACAACCACACCTGGAGGCATAGGCTCTCCAAGGAGTGTGGCTGTATCCATAAGGAGAAAGTACGATCTCTATGCAAACGTGCGACCAATCAAAACTTTCCCTAATTCAAATCCACCTCTTGGGGATGTGGAAATGGTCTGTGTGCGCGAAGGCACGGAAGGTCTCTACATTGGAGAGGAGATCCAGCTCACAGACGATGTTTCTATTGCAATCCGCAAAATTACACGTACAGCATCCAGGAAGATTGCAAGCTACGCTTTCGAGGAAGCTAAGAGAAGAGGCTATGACGCTGTTGTGCCAATCCATAAGAGCAATATCCTGAAACTAACCTGCGGTTATTTCTTAGAAGAGGTCGAAAAGGTCGGGCAGAGCTATCCGGATATCGAGATATGGCCTTATCATATTGATAATATTGCTCAGCAGCTAATTAAGAACCCACAGATTTTCAATAAAAAAGTCCTTCTTTCTACAAACCTCTTTATGGATGTAATCAGTGAGGAGTGCTCGGCTCTGGTAGGCAGCATCGGGCTGATTTATTCTGCCAATATCGGGGATTCCTTCGCAATGTTTGAGCCTGCTCACGGCTCAGCTCCAAAATATGCAGGTCAGGACAAAGTAAACCCTGTCGCAACCATACTTGCAGGAGCATGGATGCTTGATTATCTTGGAGAAAAGGAGAAGTCTGAAGCGATATTTAAGGCTACAGAACGTGTAATTTCCGAAGGCAAGTATGTAACCTATGATCTCGGAGGCAATGCCAAACTCAGTCAGATGGCTGGCGAGATTGCAAAATATACGGCAGAAATTCTCAAATAAGAAGGCACTGAAGGAAAATTCCTTTATTCCTTCAATTTTCTTTCCTCTGACTCAGCTATTTTCCCTTTGTTTTTCAGTTTTCTACGCCCTGTATGTACAGGATCGCAGATGGGCTGGTAAAGGAAGTATTTCTCTACATAAGCAAGCAGTTCTTCATCAGAGATACAGGAAACCCTTTCCTCATTATCATAGAGCTTCTGGATTTCGGCCTGGATTTTCAGGAGTCGGCTATCATCTTTTTCCACTATTGTCTCAACGTCAAGAAGATCATTTAAGGTCTCTTGAACCTTATATCGTATAACTTCCAGTCCCGAAGAGTCACCTATAAGCAAGAGCCGCTTTCCTCCCACCAATTCCGGAGGATAGGGTTCGTAATTGAAGGGATTTTTGAGGACGCCTGCGGCATGTATTCCAGACTCGTGGGCAAAAATGTTCTTCCCAACTACAGCCTTATTTCTCGGAACCCGCAGCCCGAGTTCTTTTTCCATGAACCTTGCAAAGCGAGTAACCGGCTCAAGGTTGTATCGCTCAAAGCCTTCTACCCTATCTGCCAGGAAAAGCAGAATTTTCTCCATTTCACTATTCCCTGCACGTTCTCCTATGCCCAGGAAAGTCACACTTGTCCAGTTTGCTCCGTACCAGAAACCTGCAATTGAGCTTGCCGATCCAAATCCGTAATCATCATGGATATGTGTCTCTATGTTTTTAACCCCGATTTCTTCTTTGAGGTGCTGAACGATTTTCGGAATTCCGTATGGCTCGTCAATATTCGCAAAGGGCATTCCGTACCCTACAGTATCACAGACGCGAATAATACAGTCAGGGTCGATTTCCATGATTTTCTCAACAAGCGGGAAAACAAAACCGTAATTATCTGCCCTTGTCATATCCTCAAGGTGTGCTCTTGTGCGAAGTCCGTGATCTACCGCATACTGCAGGGCATCCAGGTATTTCTCTTCGGCTTCCTCCCTGCCTGAGAGCCTCATTTTGGAGAAAATATGGGTATCCGATACTGACATCAGGATTCCAGTTTCCTTTATCCCATCGACCTCAAGAACCTTGTCAATATCGGCTCTTGAGGCTCTTGCCCAGCCTGTGATTTCAGGAAACTCGTACCCTATATCGAACATAAGATCAACGGCATCTCTATCCCTTTTATTGAATACAAATGCCTCGAGTTTTTCAATCCCTATCTCGTGCAGGTACTCATAAATTTGAAGCTTGTGTTCTCTGCTCAGGACTATTCCCGGCATCTGGGAGCCGTCACGAATAGTGCTGTCACTTATGTGCACATCGTTTCCATAAGGCAGCTTTAATTTGGGCAGATCATCATATGATTCGTAAATTTTCATTGCTTTTCCTCCTTTCTTTCAGACGACAAGGCCCTGCATCGAGAGAGCGGGCTTTTACTGCTAGCTTTTCCAATGAAAATCTGTTTCAGATATATCGATCAAAAAATCAGTTGTATTTAACCGAAGAACCTTAGTTTCCTGTTAAAAAAAACACTTTTGGGGGCAATTATGGTTTTTTTCATCAAACAGCATCTTACTTTATATGTCCTGATTCTTAAACGCCAGTGCTTACTTTATACGACCGCGATAAGTTAATGATATGTTTTTATGTTTAAAATCTCTTTCTTTTAAATACAAAAGGTATTTATATATTATTCTCTTTATTTTATTAAGTCTGATAAAAGATACCATCTCATTTTCTTTCAAAAACTTACAGATACCTTCTGGAAAAAAGGCGGTATAATATTTAAAGAATGAGCATAAACATTTTCTTACGAAATTTTTCCCGATTTTTTCCATAGTTTTATGAAAGTTTACTTTCCTATCCTGTCCTTCTTACCGATAATAAGGTATATCTACAACAAGTTATATTTATAATCGAGCTTACCTGAAAAAATTGATTTGAATTATTAATATTCAATTTCGATTATGTACTCTATATAATTATCTCTGAATGAAGCGCGTCTTCCTTTTCAACCTAGTATATAATCTGTTTAATAAAATTAAATATTATATCGACATATATTTAATTTACATTTCATATATTTGCTTTACTTTCCCCCGAGGTAAAACATGCCCGAAATAGTAAGTGTTAGCGGAGGTCCGACAAAGCCTGAAATCATTGCTGTATCCCTTTTCAAACTGGGGCTGCGGGATGGAGATCGGTTTGCAGATGTAGGCTGCGGGACGGGATCGGTTTCAATTGAAGCAGCAAAAATTGCCCGAAACCTGACTATCTATGCGATAGATGCGCGAAATGAAGCTTTAAGAGCTACTGAAACTAATTTCAAGAATTTCAATATGGAAAACGCCAGAATTTTAGCTGGTGAAGCCTCGGATCTCCTTAATTCAGATGATTTTACTGACTTTATCGACTGTGCTTTTGTCGGCGGAACAAAGAACATTGGCTCGGTACTGGAGGCACTCGTTAAGAAAAAAGCTCGAAGTATTGTAGTAAACGCCGTCCGTATCGAGACGGTTGTCAGAACAATTGAGGTAATGAAAAGACTCGGGATTTTTGATGAAGTAGTTCATGTCTCTATTTCGAGGAGTGCACCAATTGCCGGAGAAACGATGTTTAAACCCGAGAATCCCGTGTATATTGTTGTCGGAAAAAAGCAAAACTGAAAATTTTCTTATAATTTAATTCTGCTTTAGATTTATTTTTATAACTTATGGAGCGATAGCATGTTAATAGGAGTAGGACTTGGTCCCGGAGACCCTGAACTTCTGACCCTCAAGGCAGTGGAAGTTTTGAAAAACAGCGATAAGGTGTATGTCCCAGGTCGCATGGCAAAAGATTTGGTGGCTCCTTATGCAGATGCCGAAATCCTGGAGTTTCCCATGATAAGAGACATTGAAGTTCTCAATGCTCTCTGGAAGGAAAATGCTGATAAGGTGGCAAAAGAGGCGAGAGAAGGCACAGTGGCTTTCGGGCTTATCGGCGACCCTAACTTTTTCTCTACCTTTTCTCATCTAAAAAAGGTAATGCGTAAGTACTATCCTGACGTTGAACTCGCAACTGTACCTGGAATAAGTTCAATTACCTCCTTTGCTGCCAGGACTGATGTTGCGATTGAGAACTCTTTTGAAGTTAGCGATGGCTCTGAGGTGAGGTATAAGATTCACCTGAAAGCGACGCAGCCGAAAGCTATAGTTAAACAGCTTGAAGCTGAAGGATATACGGAATTTATCTTTGCAGAAAGACTCTTTTCGGACAACGAGCTTATAATCCGCAAGAAAGAAGAAATTCCGGAAGAAGGGGACTACTTCAGTATCATTTATGGAAAGAAATAAAATTGCCCTGCGTAATATTCGCGGAACTCAGTACAATTAGAACAAAAACACGAAAGTAGAGGGAATGGCCAGATGGAAAGAAAAGTGTATTTTGTGGGAGCAGGTCCAGGGAATCCGAAGCTTATTACTGTGCTCGGGCGTGAACTGCTTGAAAAAGCCGATCTTGTAATGTATGCAGGTTCTCTGATAAACCCCGAGATCCTTAATTATACGCAGGGAGAAACAGTGGATAGCTATGGGCTGACCCTTGAAGAAACCACTAAAATAATTGTGGACGCGGTTGATGCCGGAAAATTCGTTGTTCGCCTCCACAGCGGAGACCCATCTCTTTACGGCTCTGTCGTAGAGCAGATGGAAGAGCTTAGAAAGTATGATATTGAAGTCGAAAGGATTGCCGGAGTTTCCTCGGTTTTTGCAAGCGCTGCTGCTCTTGGTACACAACTGACTCTTAACGGCGTTTCAGATACTCTCATCATTACTCGCCCTGCCGGAAAAACCCTGGAAAAAGACCTCATCCCTGAGCTTTCTGCCTACAATACTACTATGGCAATCTTCCTTGGTACACAGAAGATCAAGGAAATTATGGAGAAGGTTCGTTGTCCGAAGGACACACCTGTAGCAGTGGTTTACCACGCCTCCTGGGAGGATGAAGAGATTATTACAGGAACAGTGGAAGATATTGCAGACAAGGTTAAAGAAGCAGGAATTAAACGTTCTGCAATGATAATTATCGGTGGAGTTGTTGATCCTAAAAACTACAGGAGGTCCTACTTATACGGAGTAGCTCAGGAGCCGTTGTAATCACTTTTGAGAGAAATAGGGAGATTGCGGCAAGGATAGCAGAACACCTTAAAGCCGATCTGCTCCTCTATGAGAAGGACATATTCAAAAAAGCTTTTGAGAACTATGGTGCAATAATTGCAGTCTTTGCCACAGGCATAGTGGTAAGGGATATTGCTCCCCTTCTCAATAACAAGTGGTCTGATCCCGCTGTGGTTGTGGTTGATTCAAACCTAAATTTTGCAATCCCACTGCTTGGAGGGCATCACGGAGCAAATGAGATCGCTCGAAAAATTTCTGAACTCGGAGCAATCCCTGTACTTACGACGGCGACCGAAGTTCATGGTAAGCCCTCAGTCGAGGGCATTGCCGACAGGTTAAACTGCGAGATCTTCAATAAAGAATCCACTGTAGCTGTAAACTGTGCACTCCTTGATCAGGAGATAGAAGTCCTTGAAGTTAAGGGTCCCAGAATTGTTGTTGTGGATGAAGATGTATCAGTGCTGGTAAAAAGACGGCAGGAGAATATAGAGGTAAAAGGTGACAGCGGTAATAATAGCTAACTGAATCGTCAATTACTTCTTTATACATGTGAATTAGCCTGATCGGGACTATGCTAAGAGTCTGAGACGATAACGAATGATTATAGGAATCGGAACTCGCAGGGGTATTACAAAAGAAGAGGTTGTTGAAGCTGTAAAGCAGGCTCTTGATGAGTACAACCTGAGCCTTATAGAAGTTACAGCTCTAGCTTCTGCGAAACTTAAGGAAAATGAACAGGGGCTTCTGGAAGCGGGAGAGATGCTCGGCATTCCGGTGAATTTTTTACCGGATGAGCTGTTAAATAGCTATAACCCCCCTTCATCCTCCCAGGCTTCCCGCTTTGGATTAAAAGGAGTTGCAGAACCTGCAGCTCTCGCCCTTTCTGAAGAAAAACAATTAATTTGCAGGAAGAAAGTTTATGGCAGAGTCACAATCGCAATCGCAAAATAAAACAGCCGGAGGAAAACTTTACATCGTAGGCATAGGGCCGGGATCTGTAGAACAGATGACGGTCAAAGCCAGGGATGTAATCCTTAACGCCGATTATGTTCTCGGGAACAGCACTTACTTGGATCAAATAGAAAGTCTTCTCGGAACCCAGGAAGTAATCCGCAGTTATATGGGTAAAGAGGTGGACAGAGCAAGAAAAGCTGTGGAACTCGCAAAAGTTGCGAATGTTGTTATGGTCAGCGGCGGAGATACCAACGTCTACGGTATGGCGGGTATCGTGCTTGAGGTTGCTGAGCACGAAGGACTTGATGTTGATATAGAGATTCTTCCTGGAGTCACGGCAATTTTAGCCGGGGCTAGTATGCTCGGTGCACCGGTTGTAACGGACTTTGCAGTGATAAGCCTGAGTGATCTCCTAACTCCCTGGGATGTTATTGAAAAAAGGCTTAATCTTTCTGCAGAAGCCGATTTCGTTATAGCTCTTTACAACCCAAAGAGCCGCAAGAGACAGTCTAACTTTTCCAGAGCTATTGAAATTATCCGAAAGTACAAAGCTGACTCTGTGCCAGTAGGACTTGTGAAGAACGCTCTGAGAGGAGAAGGCGAGGACAGGATTGTAACTACTCTCGGAAAGGTCATGGAGTACGAAGATTGGGTAGATATGAGCACTACGATCCTTGTCGGAAATGGAGACTCCAGAATCTGGAGCTCTCAAAAGAAGGATTTCATAATCACTCCCAGGGGGTATCACAAGAAATATGACTACTGAAAAGAATGCCACTGAGAAGGCTGGAAACCTCGAAAACCTCGAAGAATTTACCGAGCTTACGGTTGATGTTAATCCCGAACTTGTGAGTATCTGTAAAGACTCCGGGGCAAGAACTGAAGAAGCCAAAACCATCTATATGAAAAGTCGGACAATGATCCAGGAAATTATCGGCAACAAGACACCTGAAGACCGCTTCCGCCAGCGCTGCGTTATTGCTACAGGAGACCTTTCTGTAGCAGATATTATGCGCTTTATGCATGACCCCATCCCTGCAGGTGTTGATGCAATTAAAAAGGGTGCCCCGATTTTCGTGGACATTAACATGGTAAAAGCCGGAATTACAAAAACCGGACACAAATCCGAAATTATCTGTGTGCTCGATGAAGATCCGAATGCTGAAATTGCTAACAGGTACGGAATTACGCGCACATCAGCAGGTTTCCTGGCTGCCCGCGACCGTCTCGATGGGAGTATTATTGCAATAGGAAATGCCCCTTCTGCCCTTATCATGGTCTGCAAACTTATAGAAAAAGGTGTAAGACCAGCCCTTATCATCGGACTCCCTGTGGGTTTTGTGAACGCGGCCGAATCCAAGGAAATGGTCAGAAACCTGAGTATCCCCGTGCCCTCTATAAGCTGTGTAGGGACAAGAGGTGGAACACCTATGGCAGTTGCCTGTGTTAACGAGCTTGTAGCAATCGCAAGAGAAAGTGAAGAGTAACACTTTCTCTAATTTCTCCTTTTCTGTTTTCCCTCATTTTTACTTTCAACGAGTCCAGTTAACTGTTTTATTTCCCAGTATACTCTCTCTATTGATGTATCAGAAAAGCTATGATTAAGAAAAGCTATGATTAAGAAAAGCTTTGATTAAGAAAAGCTTTGATTAGAGTAGGATAAATTTGTAGATCTTGTTTTGAGTATGTTACTACTATTCTCTGAAAAAAAAATAAGGTGTGATGAATGGTAGTTGAAGGTATTCCTTACATTATCTAATTGAGCAGGATTCGTGCCTTCTGGTGATGGATCAGAACCTATTGATCCATTAAGTCCCCGGCTTTTATCTTTATCTAGCTTTCTTAAATAAACCACTGGATATGATTCTGGCGTATCATCCAGAGTCCGACCAGGATAAGTACTATTCCAGCTCCCTTTTTGAGAATCGCATCCCACCTTGAAATAAGTCGAATTCTAGAGGAAGAAAAGTGGGCTGAATATGCGAGCAAGAGCATTGGCATAGCAAATCCCAGTGAGTAAATTGAAAGCGTAAATGCGCCATTAGCTAGGTTGCCCTCCAGAGCTACCATAGCCAGGATAGATGCCAGAAACGGGCCAACACACGGTATCCAGAGCACACCGAGGGAAAGCCCGAGCAAAAGTCCGGAAAGAGATCCCTCTTCATTCATTCCTGATAGCAGGGGGAATCTTGAAAATACATTGAAAAGGCTTACATCAAGAAGTATTACAAAGCCCATTAAAAGGATAAAGATCCCCGCCAGAATCTTCAGCTGGTTTATATAAGTCTGGAAAGCTGCACCAAAAGCTGAGGTTACTACTCCCATTATAGTAAAGGATATCGAAACTCCGACAACTATCGCAAAAGGTCTTAGTTTTCCTTTTCCTGCAGATGTTGCCATGACTGCAGGCAGAAGTGGGAGAATACATGGGGAGAAGACACTGAGAATTCCTGCAGCAAATGCAGCTAAGATATTGATAATTCCTGTGCCAAATGCCGCTTGAGGGGAAATTATATCATAAAACATGGTTCTTCAGGTTTGTTTTGATTTTTGTTTTATATAGTACAGTTTTTATCAAATCTTAAGGTTGCTGGAAATCAGTGCTTCAAGTATATAGTGTTCTGAAAATAATTCAGTTCATGGGCTTTTTATTATGATTTATCTTTCTCAGCCTGGACAAGGGCGAGATTCATAAGGTCTTCATATATATCTTTTTCTCTGAGACCGATAACCCTTGCCTGGAGCCTGTCTGTAGTGACGCCCCCATCCTGCTTCATATAGATATATTCTCCGTCCTTAATGCTTACGATTACAGTTGAGTCAGGGATAGGACCTATATTGAAATAGGTTGCAAGCTCGGGGCTCCTGTCTATATCTACGGAGATAATCCTGGCTCTTCCTTCGTATTCTGCTGCCAGTTCTTTGAGCATGGGTTTCATGGCATTGCATGGTCCGCACCTTTCAGACCCGATTTTCATAAGAACAGGTCCCTGCTGAATGGATGCGTTTATCTGTTCAAGGTTGATCACCTCAACAACACCACCTTCCTCCTGGGCTTCCTGAAGGGTTGCGTTCTGTTCAAGCTCGGTTGTCTCAATAACGCCAACTCCTTCCTTAATTGCCTGGGTGCTTGTAGAATTTTCCTGACTTTCTTCAGCACAACCCGCAGTAAAAACCATAGCTGCTAGGAGAACCAATAGTATAACCGATTTCTTCATGTTCTCAACGTTAATCTTTTTTTGTAATATTTTGTCTATATGCTGTATTTTACCTATATGTTGTAATTGCACATAACACAACAATTACCGTTATGTGCAAAATAATTCTCTCTTTTCACAAACAACCTTATTTTTGTTGATTGTGAAATCCTAACTCTAAAGTAGAATTACCAATAAACCTCAAATAATTAACCATTAAGAGAGGGAAAAATGACCAGTTTAGGAGACTATCGGTATGCAGAAAATATATTAAATTAGACTTAAATGACAGGATTCTAAAAAACAAAAGTAAGAAGTCATGGAAAAAACAGAGAAGAAAAAACAGAGAAAGAAGAATAGAGTAGGAAAAAATAGAGAAAAACAGAAAAAAGCGGAAAAACAGAGTAGAACATAGAAAAACAGTAATAAGATGAAAAAATTTCAAAACAGCTAATTATATCGCCTTAATCAGCCTCTTGAAAGAGGTTAGCTGCTAAGAAGTTAGCCAATTGGAAAAATTAAAAATCAGGAAAAATTGTAAACTTTTCCCTTGTATAATTCTTTTCTTATTTTCTCTTCTACCTTACTCCTCTTGCAGAGTCTTTTCTACTGCGGTAATGACGGCTTCAAAGTTTTTCTGCCATTCAGTACTGTGTTCAAGCAGACCCTGGACAATAGTGCCTTTATCTTCCATTTCTGCTACTCTGGGTTCAATAGGAAGTCTGGCAAGAATTGGAATATTGAAGTCTTTTGAGGCTTTTTCCACGCCTCCGGTTCCGAACACTTCTATTGGTTTGCCGCAGTGGGGGCAGATGAGCCCATGCATATTGTCAACTAGTCCTATAATAGGTACTTTAAGTTTCTCAGAGAACTTAATTGATTTTCGGACGCTTATCAAAGCTACGTCCTGAGGAGTTGTAACAAGCACTGAACCATCGCAATTGGGAATCAGCTGCGCTACACTCAGGGGTTCATCTCCTGTCCCTGGTGGCAGGTCTATAATAAGGAAATCGAGTTCTCCCCAGCTAACTTCTTCCAGGAACTGTTTAATTGCCCCCATTTTGGCAGGTCCTCTCCAGATTATAGGAGAATCTTTGTTTTCAAGCAGAAAACCGACAGACATTACCGAAAGGTTGGGAAGTACCTGGATTGGAAGAATACCCTCTTCATTAACATTGGGTCTTTCAGATTCTAGCCCGAAAATCGTAGGAATAGTTGGTCCGTGAATATCGCAGTCAAGAAGCCCAACTCTGTATCCGCGCAGAGCTAACCCGGCAGCAAGGTTTGCTGCAATTGTGCTTTTCCCTACTCCCCCTTTCCCGCTCATTATCATAATCTTGCGTTTGATGCGCCTGAGGTTGACTACTATTTTCGGCTCCTCTGGCTTTTTAGATATACTCTCAAGTGGTTGAACCTTATCTGTCATTTTTATCGCCTGTTTGATATATTAACACATTTTTCCGGTTTTTAGATTTCTCGTTTACGTGTCAGCATCTTCACTAATGCCAGCGCTCTCAGGATTGATATAATTGCCGCCCTTTATTTCAATTGCTTTTCCTGTGCTAAGGGCGAAAGCTATCTTTGTTCTGGCAGCTTTCAGGTCTTCCCAGAAAGCTCTCCTTGATATTCCTACCCTGATGGCTGCATCTTCCTGCCTGAGTCCCTCAACGTCAACGAGCCTCAGGGCTTCAAGTTCTTCAACTGTAATAGATACAACCTCAAGATTAGATAGCGGGACCCCTCTGGGCTTGAAATACGTGACCTCAGGCGTTTGTTCTACCCGCCTAGGGCACTTTGGTCTTCCTCTGCATTTTTTCATAGGTTACTTATGCACATTGCAGAATAAATATATAACAATTTCTCTTTTTAAGTAGAAAAATATAAATATTTCCGTACAAAGGAGTGAAATTAAATCAAATGCCTGTCACTCCAGTTAGGATCAATTCTCAGAGAGTATGCATGCAAAAAGATCAGGCAGAAAGCGTTTGACATATTCGGCTCCTTTGGAATCCATATCTTTGCAGGCACAAAAGGCAGGGCTCTTCAATGGGGGGGTGACAACATGGACTTCAGAGCAAAACGTGAATAGAGACCATTAATCAGAATTTTTGTTTCTGGAATTTACTGCTTGGATTTTTTCATCTAAATTTGGTTTTTCATATGTCACTTTATCAATATATTTTTATATCCCACTTAGGAATATTTATATCTTTACAGCTTACTTGTGACTATAAACCTTATTTATGTTAATTATTCGGGAGAAAAAAAGTGTGCAGTGTGCATTATGCAGGATTAAGGAATGCGCGAAAGGCAAAAACTGTTCTGTCATTAAATCTGTGCTTGAGTATACGGGCGACGATCTGAAATCAATCCAGATTTCTGCCTGGCTTGAATCCGATCATTTGAAAAGGACAAAACTGGAAGAAATAGCTATTTATGCAAAAAAACTTGGATATACAAAAATAGGAATCGCATTTTGTATTGAGTATGAGAGAGAAGCCAGGTTAATTTATAACATCCTCTCAAGGTATTTTGATGTGTTCTCAGTTTGCTGTAAAGTTTCCAGCTTCGAAAAAGCCAGCCTCGGGATTAAGAAATCTGAAGATCAGGAGTTTGAAGCAATTTGTAATCCAATAGGCCAGGCTCAGCTCTTAAATGATGACCTCACTGATCTCAATATCATGATTGGACTTAAGACAGGTTATGATATTCTCTTTGCAAAATATTCGGAAGCTCCTTCAATAATACTGCCTGTTAATGAATTGCCTCAGTTAACCGATTCAGAAATTGATTTTATAGAATGAGATTTATATAGTGAATTCTTTAGTTCTATAAGTTCAAATCCTGGAGAAACACATGTTTGAAAAGTCGAACACATCGGGATCTGATTCTAAGACCGGATCTGAATGCCTGAAGATTCGAGCCCATCACCTTTGCTGCATTCAGGGTTTTCAGGGCTATGGGTACAGCCAGGGTTTTGTAGCCAATATGCGGGCTGTAATTTCGGATATAAAGGCTTTCCCTTCAAGACCTCTGGAACTTGTATCCGAATGTGATGTAATCTGCACTTCTTGCCCAAACCAAAGGGAATGCACTGCGCAGCAATCAATAGCCTCCCGCAGGATCAGGAATATGGATCTTGTTGTTATGGAGAAATTAAAAATAAAAGAAGGAACTGTTATGAAGGCAGATGAAGCCTTCAGGTTAATCAATTCACAACTTGCCAATGCGTCCGATATTGAGGAAGTCTGTGGAACCTGCAAATGGAGACAGAAATGCCTATGGTATATGCAGATGAAAGATAAGTGTGAAAATAAAACCTGAATTACAGGTTATGAAAGATAAAATCTTTTTTGGATTTGTAAAAATGAAAAATCCTTTTTAACTATTTTTTCTCAAATTTTAATATGGGATTTTTCTACCTGTGATACTATTATCTTAAACCTGCATTGATCTCATAGATTTTTGCAAGAAATTCGATATTCTGAACTGCGTTCTGTTCTATCCCGAGTTCATATGGGGTAACGCCAAGAGCAAGACCCAGTAGCTGGGTATAATGCAGAACCGGGATTGAATAGTCCGTTCCGAATTTCTCATTGACTGCAAGCTGTCCCCTATCAAATTGAAGATGACAGAAAGGACATGCATTGACAATACAGTCCACTCCTGCTTGCCTAATACAGGCGAGTTTATTCTCAAGCATCTCAAGGGACTCGGCAGCATGCCCTGAACGTACTCCCCCTCCTGCTCCACAGCACATCATCTTATCGGTATAATCTACACTTTTTGCACCTGTAGCTTCAACAAGCTCATCAAAGAAAACCGGAGCCTCTGTTTCTCCGAGTTTACGGTCTTTTGAAGGTTTGATAAGATGGCATCCGTAGTGCAGTGCCACTTTAAGGTCAAGCGGGATTGTGACATGCTCCTTGAGCTTCTCAGGTCCAAATTCCTTGTATAAATATTCGATTATATGCCTCACTTCAACAGTACCCTTAAATTCCATTCCGATTTCTTTAAGGCACCTGTTTGTGCATGCCTTTAACTCAGGATCCTTTTTTAACTCTAAATTTGCATCTGCCAGAGAGCCATAGCAGCCATTGCAGACTGTGAGGATATCCCTTTCCAGCTTTTCTGAGAGAACTATATTCCGGCTGGCAAGGGCAAGCCAGGTAGCTTTATCAAAGGACTTGAAGATTCCTGGAGCTGGACAGCAGGAGGCTCCGGGTAGGTCAGCTGCATCTATATTAAGTTTCTGCAGGCAGAGTTTAGTTGCTTTTTCAATTCCCGGGTAACGATTGGGTACAATGCATCCAAGAAATAGAGATAGTTTTTTCATATTCTGTCTCCTTATTTTTCAGCCGTCAGTTCGTCAAATTTGCAGGCTTTGAGAAGACTTCTTACCTCTTGAAGGGCTTCAGGATACTTTTGGACGGTCTCAGGTATGGGATCAAGCCCAAGCTCCTCCCTTTTTTGTTTTGTCTCTTCGTCCAGAGGGACTGCATGCCCACACTCTTCAACCATTTCCGATATTCGCCTGTGCTCGGGAAGCATGAAACCTTCTTTTACCGCAAGCCTCCTGAGTTCAAGGAGAGCATCAGTAATTGGTATGTCGCGTGGGCAGCGCTCCTGGCAGGTATAGCAGGTGGTGCAGAGCCAGAGAGCATCATCTGAGAGGACTGACGCCCTGTTCTTGCGTGCATCCCGAAGAATTCTTCGCGTGTTAAGTCCGGTATGCCTCCCAGAAGGACAACTTCCAGTGCATGCACCGCACTGCATGCAGGAGAGTAAGTCAAGCCCTGCAGCCTTTAATACTTTTGACAATTTTTCACTCATACAGGTTCACTGTCTGATTCAGTTGATTCATCCTTTTTAGAAAAGAAAGGTAAGCAAAAAATAATGAGATCAAGAGGAAACTTCGTAGCAGGAATTAATCTACGAATTTTCACAATAAACAGACATTTTTCTGTTAAATTTCCTCGTAACAAGCGTTTTTCCAGCTTCTTTACTCGTCAATTTTCTAATCACAGATTTTTCTTATCCTGACTATTTCTCTCATAATATTTAACATAAACTAAATATGTTCGGGATTATTGATAATAGTTAAAGATTTGGATAAAGACTGGCAACTATAAGTTATCAAGGTTTATTTTTACTCATCAGTTATTAGAGATCACATTTTACTGATTAATTATAAGTTTTTTACTAAGAATTATAAATTTGTCTTTACTTATGAAGAATCATAAATTTGTCTTTATTGACAAGGTTAAATAATTTATTTTATTGATAATCTACTGATAGAATTATAAATTATATCTTCAGGCAAAGATTGGCATTTCTGATTTCTTTATCTGTGCCCTAAATATATTATCTCTTCTATTATATAAAAATAAGTTTTTTGAGCTATATTCATTCTCTCGGATTCAAAATTATTTTTTCGCCGTTCTCTTTCCTGTATATCTTTCATTTTTTTCAAGATTCTGTCAGGAAAAATTTATTCCCAGGTCTTTAAGTTGATTAAGCTTTGCGAGGTTTATCATCAGTGGTGTGAGTGATTCCACAGTGCTTGCCTGTTTAAGAGGTCCTCCATCCAGGGGCTTCAGGCATCCCATATGCTTCGTAAGCTCCATGACCAGCTTCTTTGCTTCTTCGTCATCACTGCATATTATTGAGTCATGTACATCCTTGCACTTTACTATATCCCTCAATTTCCCTGCAGGGATATTATGGAAGGCTGCCACAACTTTCGTAGAAGACGGAACTCTTTTCTGAATTGCAAGGGCGGCTGAACCTTCTTCCGGAGGTTTATATACGAATAAGTTTCCTTCCTTTACCATCGGGACTACTGGAGTGATAAGAATCTTATTTTCAATAGCCTCCTGAATCTCATTCAGCAGAGGCAAAACGTGGTCAAAACGAATAGTAAGGATTACTACATCAGCAGCCTGTGCGGCTTCAAGGTTACTACTTCCTGTAATGCCTATCCTGGATGTATCAAATCCGCAGTTCTCAAGTTCGGATAAAGCTTTTTTTGCGGCTTCATTGGCTGATTCCTTGGATCTGGACCCTATAATAACCTCGTTTTTTACACCTTCAGCCATAAGGTTTTGAAGTGCCAGCCTGAGCACCATGCCTTCCCCTATATTTCCGGTTCCTCCCAGGACAGCTATTTTCAACTTATCAGAATTCAATTTGAACTATACCTCCAGCTTTGCTATATCTCCCATAAAATATGTCTGAGAGTTAATATAACTTCTGTCTACCTGAGCTTTTATTCTAGCAGCAAAACCCCGACACATGTGGTTTTCTCAGGCTTGCAGAACTCAAGTACAAGTCCTGCTTTTTCCATTGCCTTCTGAAGGTTTATTCCTACAGCTTCAGGTGCAAAGCGTCTCAATTCCGGTTTTATGCATTTTTTAAGGTTACATGTATCGCACTCGTTACAGGAGCCGGGTCTCAGGAGATGGGCAAAAGTGAAACCTTCCCTGAAGGCTTCATATTCAAGTTCCAGCATTTTATGGAAAGAATCCTTACGAATTTCTCCCCAGGCTTCCTGTATATCCGGAATCTGTGAAGTATCGCGTTCATCGATAAGTAGAAGCGCGCTGCTGTATTCCCCTATGATTTTTCTGAAATCCTCCACCGTTATGATATGAGGAGGGCAACTCAACCTCTTTCCATAACTTCTGCAACCGTAAGCACATTTCAGGGCAATTCTGTTCTCAACCGGAATATCCCCCGCATCCACGAAATAAGCTTTGAGCCCCATCTCTGAAGCTTTCTCAATAAGATCTTCGAATTTTCCTAACATGATAGCCCCTTATCAAAAAGCCCTTTTGTTTCCTTTTAATTTGCTACTTTTTAATTTGCTACTTTTTAATTTGTATCCTTTTAATTTGCTTCCTTTCTAGTTATTATTTCTGTTTTCAGAAATGAACTGAAATTCTATTACCTTGAAAATCCTTTCTATCTTTTTAAGTGAGCGATGTAAGAAATAGAAATCCTTGCTAGAGAAATAACAATTACTTTGGTGGGGAATAAGAAATCTTACGAGAAAATCGGAATGAAATAAAGTTTTTGTTACGAGGAATAACAGTTATTATGTATATCTATTATGTGTATTTATACATCATAATTATAATTTTTCCATTATATTCTCCACTACAGGTTACACTTCTATAATTTGCAATTGATATATTAGTAAAAGGGATCCTTATGATTAAGAAAGTACCTTTAACCGAACTGAAAAATCGCATGTATAACTTTAGAAAGCAAATGAGCATCTCAAATCCAGAATGGGAGATAGCTGTCATCTTCAGTAAAATAAACCTTTATTATTTTACGGGTACAATGCAGGATGGGATGTTGATTATCCCCAGGCACGGAGAAGCAACCTTATGGGTACGCCGCAGTTATGAAAGAGCCCTGGATGAATCTTTATTTCCCAGCATAGAACATATGAATAGCTTTCGTGATGCTGCAAAAAATATAAACGTGCTTCCGGATACGGTATATCTGGAAACAGAGGTAGTTCCTCTGGCTCTATACCAGAGATTCCAGAAATACTTCCCTTTTAAGAATTTCAAACCCGTAGACCCCCAGATTTGCGCTGTCAGAGCAATAAAAAGCGAATATGAACTCTCCCTGATAAGAGAAGCCGGCAGGATTCACCAGCATGTGCTGGAAGAGCTTGTACCTGAAATGCTTCAGGAAGGAATGAGTGAAAGCGACCTGGCAACCAAATTGTTTTCAGTTCTTGTAGAGGAAGGTCATCACGGAGCATGCCGTTTTGGCATGTTCGATACAGAAATGATTCTGGGAAATGTCTGTTTTGGTGAAAGCTCTATCTATCCGACTTATTTTAATGGACCCGGAGGAAAGTACGGGTTATGCCCTGCAGCACCTGTGCTAGGCAGCCGTGACAGAAAATTGAGGAAAGGAGATCTTGTCTTTGTTGACGTCGGGTGTGGGGTTGATGGTTATCACACGGATAAAACCACGACATATATTTTTGGCTCTCCTCTTCCACAACATGCCATAGATGCCCATAATAAATGTGTGGATATACAGAACGAAGCTGCCTCAATGTTAAAACCCGGCGCAATTCCCTCGGAAATCTACACCACCATAATGAATAAGCTCGATTCGGAATTCCTGGAAAACTTTATGGGTTTTGGCAACCGTAAAGTAAAATTCCTGGGTCACGGAGTTGGACTTTTAATCGATGAAACGCCTGTAATTGCAGAAAGTTTTGACGAACCCCTTCAGGAAGGAATGGTATTTGCCCTCGAACCTAAAAAAGGGATTGAAAATATCGGAATGGTGGGAATTGAGAATACATTTATAGTAACTGCTAAAGGTGGAGAATGCATTACAGGGTATAATCCTGGCTTGATCCCTGTATTTTAATTGCGAATCAAGCATCTAGGAGGCTCCTTACTAACAGGATAATGCTATTTCCAGATGCCTGAAAACGGCATTTTTCCTTTCCGAAAAACACTTTTCTGACCCAAAAATATTTTTCAATCCATAAGTTAGAAAGTGCTCCCGCCAGCTTGCCTGGCGGCGCTTGTAGAGGCTTATCTTTAAAAGTCAATAGTCCAACAGTTTATTGGGCAATTACCCAAGGAACTGACTAAACAAGGCTGGTATATCCATTTTTCCTGATTTGATCGATAACTGCAAAAACAGATTTCATTTTTATGAACTCTGCCTGCCTTTACAATACCAAAAAAGCCTCTCTCCCCATTCAATGGCCTTCGAGTCAGAACTGAATAGTCCTGTACTGATGTCGTATTCAACGTTTCCTTTTTTGTACAGGCTCAGAGAAAGGTGTTTATCCGTAACAATGAGCCCCACTTTGATATCTTGATCCATGACAATTAATTTGAAGTTTTCATAATCTTTCAGTGCTTCTACTTTTTCCAAGTAAGGTGATTGATTCAATTCTTCTGCAACATGAAGAGAAACTATAAGCTCAACAGGGATTCCTTCTTTCACTCTTTCAGAGATTGAATCAGCATATCCGCTGGTCACTACAGACGATATACCATATATATGATCTGCTTCTTTAATTATTTTTAACTGGTTGTTATAAACATTAAGGATCTTCATACCTTTATCTTTGAGGACTTCAGACTCATACAGACATCCGATTTCTTTTAAGAAGAAAACGGGAATTCCTTCGAGGCAATGTCTCAACCAGAAATGTTTAAATTTATCAACTGTCCAAAATGTTATAAAAGAGTCAGCTACTCCTGAAGCTACAACTTTTCCTGCGGACGTCAGGAAATACTCACGTCCTTTTGTTTCTATCAGATGATCTGCTTCGAGTTTCCTGAGCTTTGGAATTATAACCTGAGAAGTACTTCCGGTAATTTCACGCAGTTGAGAAAGTTTTCTGCTGTCCTCATTTAATGACAGAAGTATCTCTGTTAGAAGTTTTGACCTGTATATTGCCTGAATGCCATCTCCCATTTCTCTATAAATTTCGAAGCTGTTCATTTCCTGTCGCCACATCTACAGATTTTTTCCTCACTTTCTTATTAAATTGTTTTGATGTAATATATTCTTTTCTTTTGTTGGGGCATGTATATCAGTATCACTTTGCTAATTTTGTTGTTTAGTGAAGAGAAGAATGTTCAGATTATTTGCTAAAAGTAAGGTCGAATTTTAGACGTCAGCTAGAGCTCTGAAACTTCACTGTTTTTGATGAAAAAGATAATCGGTTTAATGAATGTTAATCGGACTGATGAAAAATTCATCGACATAACAAATGTATAAGAGAAGATTATGAGATATTTTTGTATGTGAAGTTCAAACAAACCTTGCAGAGTACATTTGAACTCCACATGCCCTGAGGCAAGGAAATGATAGCTTAAGAGTATTTAAGGCTTGTCTGATCCTGCCTCCGAGGGAAAAAATAACTAGGAGTTAGACAAATGATCAAGAACAAAATTGGAATAGAAACATTAATTTTAGCAATGCTTCTTGTAAGTATTGTTTTTGTACCTGCTGTAAGTGCACAGGCTGACATTTCTCAAAATAAAGAGTATGCTGATGCAATAGACATTTCGAACAAAAAATCAATTTCTAAGGAAGACCTCAAAAAAGTATCAGAAAACGTGAATGTATTGAAAGAAACCGATAACGAAAAGATAGTATCTTTCAAGAAACAAGATGGATCAATTGGATACGCTATTTCATGGAAAGATGAAGAGAATCCTAACAGAGTAAATTTTGCTTTTGTAGATCAGAATGAATTGGTATCCAAAAAGCTCGTATCTGCTTCAAGTCTCAATGATAGTTCGGCAGTTGCAGCAGCAATTTCTGCGGCTAGGACAAGTTTTTGGCATGGAAGTTATATCGAACAGTATGGTGACGCCATAACAGGTGGAATACACATCTACTTCTCCCCAACAGACGCCTCATATGTTGCAGATGTAGGAACAGCCGCAGCTGCGGCATTAGCTGCTATAATAGGTTCATTTTTATCACCTACTGCTTCAGTAATACTAGCTGCACTAGTCACTATAGGAGTGCAAACCGTTTATTGGATGGAACAAAATTCAGATGGTAGCTTAGATGTGCGGATTCCTTACGCAAACGTAGCCTCAATGATACTAACAGGTCATATTTACATGAAAATTGGTAGTCATTGGTATACGGTTTAATTGAGTATTGGCTGATTTTTTAATCAACCGCCATTTTTATTTGGTGATAACATGGAAAGACAACAGATATTAGGGGTTTTAATTTCAATTTTTATGGTTATTGCTATGCTCATACTTAGCGAAGTTGTGGCTAAAAATGTAGTACATGACTATATGTTAATCAAAATTTCACTTATGGTATCTTTTTTTCTTGGACTTCTTTTCTACATGATTTTAGTTAAGTTGGGAATTTATTAGGGAGAATTTTACTAAATCTCTGTTTTTAACCGATTGCTATAATGAGCCTATATATCGGCTCTGTAATAATCCTGTATCGGCTCTGTAGAAATCCTTAATTTTGATGCAGATCTTTCTGTCACTTTTTTGTTTATGTTATACACTATCAGTTTAATTTTTATTTCTTTGACTTGATTGAAGAACTTTCTTGCTCTAAGTACTTCTCCAAACTTCCTTTTGACAACAGAGAATGTTGTTTCCATTATATTCCGTTTATTATACTTGATTTTGTCAAAACCTAAACAACTTTTTTTTCTGTATTTTCCCTTTATCTTCTTCCTTTTTCTTTTAAAGGTATAATTGAGTTTGCTTTAATCTTCTCGGCAGTGTACCTAATTTTCTGTAAAATTGTAAATCTCAAAAAGTTATTGGGTAGAAAATTCAATATCGCAAGATCAATTTTACCCATAATGAACAAAAATTTAACTTCGAATTTACAGTAAATTCACGACGTTGACAAAATGAGTTAAGGTTAATAAAATGATACTTAACAAAATAACATTTAATAAAAAGATGAATAAAGATGAAGCTCAGAGCCTCACCTCTCCGATTTGTTTACGTTGATTTCTGAGGTTTTCTTGCAAGCTTTTTCTTTGCAAGTTTTTCAATTATGCCGAGGCTGACCTCACCGCCGATGCTTAATTTCTTGTTGGCAACTGCACTTTCAAGAAGGTGCTGTCCTACAAGTGTGCGCACGACAAGGGTAGTGTAGCCGTCCGGGCTTCCCACAGACCCGGCAGAAATATCGGCTTTAAGAGCGGTAAAATCTGTACAGACGCCGCAGCCTGGGCGGACAGTGTCCTCAAGTTCGTTAAGAGGGATTACATACTGTGTCCCATCGTTTAAGGTAATCTCGAGCTTGCCCTTAACGTCAATACGGCATACTTTCATGGGCTCAAGGGCGTACTCGCTTTTCAGCTTGCCTGCAATAAGTTTTTCATAGTCGAAACTCTCCGTGCAGAAAAGCCCGAAAACGAAACGGATAGACTTCTTATATGGTTGCACAAGCTGGTGGTCAGTTTCAAGCATTTTGCGGACTGCCTGGACAACACAGGGAACTCCGACAACTGCAATGTTCCTGTACTTCCTGTTTACGACTGCTTCCTTGAGGGAAGAAACAAGAGGAACCCACCAATTGTAACGACTTCCTGCCTGACCGATAAGGGCTTCACTTCTGGTTATTACCATGGAATGCGGCTTGAGGGTCCAGGGATCTTCAGTAACCGTAACCACGGCATCTACAAGACCTGTATCAAGCGCGTTTGCAAGGATTGCTGTGACTGCTCCTCCACTCTGTTTTTTCGGGATATCGAACTCGGCTTTTCCGGCAATGATTTCCAGGTAATCTCCGAGCAGGCTTGAGGGCTGTTCATCGAGCCTCGGACAAACTTCATAGCAGGCTCCGCAGGGGACCCCATCAACAGCGGCTTTACAATAGTTATTGCTCTTTGGGTGTGTAGAATCGCCACCGGTTTCAAAGTACAGGGAATCAGCAGGACAGACTGCAATGCAGGCACCGCAGCCTGAACAAAGGCCTTCGTCCCAGACTTCTGATTTGAGATCAAGATAATTTTTGCTTATTGGTTTTTGTTCTGCCATCTCTCATCACTCCCAGACATATTTGCCCGCGAAAGGCCGGCTGCTTGCAGGTCCGATCTTCGTGTAGTTAGTGTTCAGGAACTCTGCAGGGTCATATCCAAACTGCTCGCAGAAGCTCTTTATAATCGGGGCAATGCGTTCAAGATCGCTTTCGGTAAACTCGAACTTCTTGGCTCCTATTCCAAGCAGATAATCGTCCACTTCCCCACGGATGATAATTTCTCCACCATGGATTCCGCTTCCTATACCCCTATCTGTCATCGCTTCGTCCTTACCGATGCCCAGTACGAGCACAAGACCGCCTGCCATATATTCTCCGAGGAAGGAGTGGGCTGTACCTCCAACTACAAGTACAGGTCTGGATTCCACTCCATACTGTTTCATGTGAATGCCTCCCCGGTAGCCAATGTTGCCTTTTATAAAGACTTTTCCTCCTCGCATGCTGTGTGCAACTGCATCTCCTGCGCTTCCGTGAATTACAAGCATGCCGCTGTCCATAGTGTTGCCAGGAGCGTGTTCAGCATTCCCATTTACAATACATGTCGGCCCACTCATGAACATCCCCAGGTCTCCGCCCGGGACTCCGTTAATTATTAACCGGACGTTGCCTTTTAATCCATCACCTATAAAGCGCTGTCCAAGCACATTATCGAGTATGATTTCTTCTGCCCCGTCCGCAACTGCAGCCCGGATCTTCTGGTTCAGGGGGGTATAATGCATATCTTTTGCATCAATTCTTACCGTCTTCATCTCAATCAGGCCCCCGCTGGAAGTACATCCAAAATTTTAAGCATTCCTTCATCCAGCATATATCCACGCAGGCGATCTCTATTTCCACGCAGGCTTTCAATGCTGTTAATTCCTGCAGCGCCCATAAGTTCGCTGAGTTCTAAAGTCCAGCCTTTGATCAGGTTTGCAACCTGGACTGCACCCCTTTCAGGGTCGATCCTGTTCATGAGATGTGGCTCCTGGGTAGCAATGCCCCATGGGCAGAGGTTTCTATAACAATTACCACAGACTCTGCAGCCCAGAGCAATAAGTGCAGCAGTACCAATATACACAGCGTCTGCACCAAGTGCAATTGATTTAGCAAGATCTGCACTGCTTCTTATTCCACCGCTTGCAATAATCGAGATCTCGTTTCTTGTACCCTGCTCTCTGAGTTTCTTGTCAACACTTGCAATTGCAACTTCAATTGGTATTCCTACATGATCTCTGAATACCTTGGGGGCTGCTCCGGTTCCACCTCGGAACCCATCAATTACCACTGCATCTGCAGAAGAGCGGGCGATACCTGCTGCAATTGGAGCTACATTATGCACAGCTGCGATTTTCACGAAGACAGGCTTTTTCCATTCGGTTGCTTCTTTGAGACTTCGAACGAGCTGGACAAGATCTTCGATGCTGTAAATATCATGGTGAGGAGCCGGGCTGATCGCATCACTACCAAGTGGAATCATACGAGTTCTTGAAACTTCTTCGTTAACCTTTTCACCAGGCAGGTGTCCTCCAATACCCGGTTTCGCGCCCTGACCGATTTTAATCTCAATGGCTGCTCCCCTTTCAAGATAGTCAATATTGACCCCAAAACGGCCTGATGCTACCTGAACAATCATATGATCCTGGTAGGGGTAGAGTTCTTTATGCAGACCTCCTTCTCCAGTTCCCATGAAGGTTCCTATCTCTTTTACAGCTTTTGCCATGCTGAGCTGGGAATTAAGGCTGATAGCTCCGAAACTCATATGTCCAATCATGATTGGAGTATTGAGCTCGAGGTTTGGAGCCAGTTTTGTCTCAAGTTCTATGTCTCCACTCTCGGTCTCCCTGAATTTGAGTCTGGATGGTTTCTTTCCTATGTAAGTCCTGAGTTCCATAGGTTCTCTCAGGGGGTCAATGCTCGGGTTTGTAACCTGGCAAGCATCAAGAAGAAGGCGGTCATAGACAGTTGGCAAATCCCTGGCGTTTCCCATTCCTGAAAGAATAATCTTTCCGCTGCGAGCCTGCTTAATAATATCCTCTCTTACTTCTCTGGTCCAGAGGGGGTGGCTACGATAGTCAACAGGTTTCTCTATAAGTGTAATTGCGTCCCTCGGACACATAGCAACGCACCGAAGGCAGGCTGTACATTTTCTGGATTCCACCAGGATTCTGTCACCTTCTCTCCTGTAAACACCGTAGGAACAATTCTCAATACAGCGTCCACAGTCCATACACTGGTCGCGGTCAATGCTTACCTTAAATTTTGGGGGCACGCTTCCGAGCGTCATTCAATAAACCTCCCTACTACTGGTTCTCCTGCCCTGGGAGTGTATATATTTTTAACTTCGGGGTCAATGACCCTTATTGCGGCTTCTTCACTGGAAATGTAGAGCCGATTTCCATTCTCACCAACTACAAGGGGGCGCAGTTTAATCCTGTCAGTAAAGCCGACAATACCATCTTCTGATCCGACCACAATTGCAAAAGGTCCATTCATGAGGGCAGGCCCATAGGTAAGGCGGATTGCCTTGTTCAATTCTGCCTCTTTTGCTGGCATCCGGTCTATCTCGTCCCAGAAAGGAGGAGCTAAAGCCCTGACAACCATTTCATGTGACAGTCCATGCTGTCTTCCAAGCAGGTCAAACAGATAAGCTACAACTTCAGTGTCAGTAAACAGGGTACACTTGTATCCGTATCCTTCGACATAACGCCGGTTTGTGCCATAAGAGGTAATTTCTCCATTATGCACTACTGACCAGTTAAGTAGATTGAAAGGATGAGCACCTCCCCACCAGCCAGGGGAATTTGTAGGATAGCGGTTATGGGCAAGCCAGATATATCCTTTGTAATCTTCAATTCTGTAAAAGTTTCCCACGTCCTCGGGCCAGCCGGAAGCTTTGAAAACACCCATATTTTTTCCTGAGGAAAAGACTGTAGCTCCTTTTATGTTGGTATTTACTTCCATAACTATGTAAGTGATAACATCACTCTCAGATTCCATCCTCCCTACTATCAGGTCTTCTGAGGGCTTAAAGAAGTATCTCCATGGGATGTGCACTTTCTTCATGCCCGGCTGAGGGGTTGTTGGGATTTCTTCCTGGTGAACAATTTCTCCCCACTGTTCAAGGAGTTCATCTACCTTCTTTTTTGGTTCACCTAAATTGTCAAAGAAAACATGAAGAGCATAGTAATCTGCATATTCTGGATAAATTCCATATGCGGCGTAGCCTGCCCCATCTCCACTACCTCTTTCATCCATGAGGCTGAGGGCAGCTTTTATGCTCGACCCGTCCATTCTGGACTTTGTTCGGTCTATTAAGCCTATTATTCCACACATTTTTATCACTCTGGAAATGGATAGGAATGAACATAACGTGGTATATTCATCAATAACTTTCTGGATTATTTTTACGGCTCATTTTTGAGAAATAGTTCAAAAAATTTGCCAGCTGAAAAACTGGGTTTCAGGGATAATTTTTGTCAGTTTCCGCGATTTGAGGAGCTTTAACTAAATTTGTTTCAATCTAAATTATCTAATTAATGTGAGTGATAAATAGCGCTCCCATATATGGTTTCATTTCTTAACATACATTGAGAGGGTTATCACTAAGGGAAGTAAGTAATTTAGTACCTATTTGACAATATATATATGTTTCTTTTTCCGGCTAAAAGTTCTTGAGGGAAACCAGCAAAGCAAAATGTGTTGTTGTCTTTAATTTTTTTATTTTCTCTTCTTCACTTCTATCTGACACTTGCTCTTTAAAGTTTACTCCATCACCGTCCTCTGAACATCAATGTTATCCCTGCATGTGCAGATTGCCTCTTCGTGAAAAAAAGTAATTAAACATTGGAATTTATAAGAAAGTATTTTAATCTTAATATTTTTCAGGCTTTAATCAAGGAAGGAAATAGAAAAACCTGTAATAAACCTGTAATATAGCATAATCTGTTAAACCGGATGTTAACCGGTTAAGCGGAAACTAACTGATTGAGTGAGAAGACTCTTCTCTGATCTATTGGCTTCTTTTATAAATCTGGGGCACACCTCTCCGAAGGTATCTTCTGAATGAATCTTTTCCAATTCTGAATGAACCTTTTTTAATCTGCTTCACTGAGCTTTTTGATATGCATGGATTCCAGGAGCTGGTAGGATTACAGCATATGAAGGTATTTGTCCAGTTCCCAGGGATGAACTATTGCTTTATATTCGTTCCATTCCATTTCTTTAGCACAGAGGTAGTGACTGAAAACGTGCTCTCCAAGTACTTCTTTTACGAATTCACTGCCTCGCATTTCATCAATTGCCTCTTTGAGATTTGCAGGTAGGGAGCGAATACCTCTCTTCTCTCGCTCTTTCTCTGTCAGATGGAAGATGTTCGCGTTAGTAGGCTCTCCTGGATCAATCTTATTCTTTATCCCATCAAGTCCAGCTCTGAGCATAAGGGCGAAAGCAAGATATGGGTTACAGGCAGGGTCAGGACATCTCAATTCTACTCTTGTCCCATTGCCCCGGGTCGCAGGAATACGAATCAGGGAGCTCCTATTCTTTGCAGACCAGGTTATATAAACTGGTGCTTCATATCCGGGCACAATTCTTTTATAGGAGTTAACTACCGGGTTTATAATCGCAGTGAATTCCCTGATATGTGCTAATAGACCACCAATGTAATACATGGCGCCGTGTGAAAGCTGAGTTGGAGTATCCGGGTCATAGAATGCATTCTTACCATCCATGAATAGAGACTGGTTTGTGTGCATGCCTGAGCCGTTTACCCCAAAGAGAGGTTTGGGCATAAAGGTAGCATAATAACCTTTGTGATATGCAATCGATTTTACCACATATTTGAAGGTTATAACATTGTCTGCAGTACTGAGTACATCTCCGAACCTGAAATCAATCTCATGCTGGGAAGGTGCTACTTCATGATGGGAGGCTTCAATCTGGAAGCCCATATGTTCTAGAGCATAGTCAATATCTCTGCGCACATCCTGTGCCCGGTCAAGGGGCGCGAAATCAAAGTATCCTCCCTGATCCGTAAGTTCTGTAGTCGGATTCCCATTTGCATCAAGTTTGAAAAGGAAAAATTCCAGTTCAGGACCTACGTTCATTGAGTACCCCATTTTTTCGGCTTCTGCAATTGCACTCTTAAGCACATATCTCGGATCTCCCTCAAAAGGCCGTCCATCAGGCAGATACACATCTCCGAGTATCCTGGCAACTGCACCGGTTGCAGGTCTCCAGGGAAGAATCCTGAAAGTCGACGGGTCAAGTACAAGTTTCATGTCAGACTCCTCAATCCTTGTAAAGCCCTGGATGGATGACCCATCAAACATTACCCCGTTTTCAAAAGCTTCTTCCAGCTGTTCGACCGGAATTGCCCAGCTTTTAATGGTGCCGAGTATATCCGTAAATTGGGTCCGGATAAACTTCACGTCTCTTTCTTTTACAGTCTCCATTACATCTTCTTTGGTTGTACACTTTCTTATCTGCACCATTTGATTTCCATCCATAACTATAACTTAGACAACTATTCACTAGGTATCCTATTACCTACTCACAGATATATATATCTTTCCCATTCCTCCATAAAACATTGAACTATTTGATTATCAAAAATATGTTATATGTAAAAGTATTCGTGTGTTCTATCCCATTCTGTTGAACATATTTCTAATCTGGTATATAAAGTCGTTAAAGCTACCAAAGGATTCGATCTCTTAATGCAATTTAAGTTTTTTTGACAGCGCATATTTGCAAAAAGGCTGTAATCTAAAGGAAAAAAATTTTAAAGTTTTTTTGAAACTTAATATTAATAACGGTTGAAATACAGAATAAATTCTGGGTATAGTATGGTTAAAAAGATCAATTTTTTCAAACTTCTTGTTTCTATCTTGCTCTGCCAGTTTGTAGGGGCAATAGGCTCGGTGTTTACAGCTACCTCTCTAGAGAACTGGTATCCTTTACTGCAAAAGCCGACTTTTTCTCCTCCATCCTGGCTCTTCTTCCCAGTCTGGGTTACGCTTTTTACGCTTATGGGAATCTCATTTTACCTTGTGTGGGAAAAAGGGCTTCAAAAAGAGGGGGTCAAGGTGGCGATGCTTATTTTCTGTGTTCAGTTAATCCTTAATGCTCTATGGTCTTTTATTTTCTTTGGGCTACAATCCCCATATTATGCTTTTATCGAAATTATCTTGCTATGGCTTGCAATCTTTCTGACAATAGTGAAATTCATGAAAATCTCAAAAACAGCTTCTTATTTGCTGCTCCCCTATATCCTATGGGTTAGCTTCGCTATGCTGCTTAACTACTATCTCTGGATTCTTAACCCGTAACTGAAGGTTGAGACTTTTTTGCTTTCTGGATTAAAAACAGGCTTGTTTAAAACCTATCCTTATCTCCATAATTTTATTTATCCCTTATAAAATTACAGAGCTCCACAGCCGCAACTTCTTCCCAGAAGGGTCGATATCCTATGCTTCAAATGGCGAAGGTCATCTTCGGACATACTCTGAAGTTCTTTTCCATGTTGTTTTTCTATATGATCAAAAATGGCATTTTCAACTTCTTCCAATTTGCTGCCAGCAGCCATAAAGTTACACTTGAACCCCAGATCCCCGCATCTTATTATTTTCATGATGTTTCCTCTGCGCAAACCGCTCTCAATCAGAATTATCTTATTCAGAGAATAATAAAGATTAATAGAATGCAAAATTAGTTTTTCAGATTATTTTTCCGATAGTTCATTTCTTGTTGAGTTACTGAATCGGAACATATCTTGCACACGTGAAGCTTTCTTTATAGGGTACTTTGATAGTAAGCATGCCATTTTCATTGACAGCGGTTGCTTTTTCTGGATCAACGGGTCCATCTAGAAAGAAGGATCCTATATACTCTACCGTTTTACTGAAAGCTTTAATGTAGAAGCTGTTTTCATGCATCAAAAGCGTTATGTTTTCACTTTTTACATCGGGAAGTTCAACTTCCAGAGTAAGAAGCTGGCGTTTGTCATCGTGATACATTGCTAGTATTGGAGTTTTCAATATTCTGGGTATAGTACTTTCCATAGTATTCTCTCCCCCTTAAAAAATTTACCGTAGATCTCTTTACTCAATAGGTTTTTTATGTCCACTGCTTTTTCAAAAGCCTGATATAAATCACTTTAAATATGCTTTTTGGATAATTAGCATCCGTTTTTCCGAGCTTACTGGGCAGCAGATATATAAAGGTCTGCATACTCAGTACCTTCTTTGATAGCTTTATGTAGAAGTTATTCTCGATAATCTTAAAAGTAATATCTTTCTTTTCCACTCCTGGAGGAATTACTTCAATTTGCAGGTTCTAAATCTCGTTGTAAGGATATGCACTGATGCCAATGGATTTTCAAAGTATTTGCGTTATCTCCCCCAAAATAACATCACCGATTAAAGTATTTATATATATCTCCAAAATACCTTAATTGAGCATCCTTAAAATATGCAAGCTGGAGAGTTGTTTACATAAGCTCAACTTAGATAAATTTGTTTTAAACAGGTATATTTGTGAGGAAGATCTCATTCAAACTCATTATTTGAATTCATATAATCATGTTCTGTATAAAATTTTTAAGCTTTTGATATTAGGGGGGCTTTAGTTTTTATTTAATCTCCTTAGAGTATATTCCGTGTTCGTATATTTGTATAGATAAAGCCCTTAAATTATAAAGCCTGTTGGAATATTATTTGGAGTATGAGATACTTGTGTAAAAGACAGCATTAATTCTTAGAACAGACAACTTTATATAGTGCGAAATTTGTTCTTTAACTGGGAGTAATATTAATCTACAATTATTTTTAAAAGGAATTTGATTTTAAAATCAATGGAAATCCGTCTCGAGGCATGTCCAATGATATAAAGTTATCTTTCTCATATATTTTATTCTCTTATCTCAAGTTTAATAAGGAAGAGGTTTATCAATAAAAAACAAAAGGAGAAGTTATTGGGGGGACATTTCAATAAGTGAAATTGATTTCGACGATCTATCAGGTATCTTTGAAACGTCTAAACGAAAATGGGGAGCTTAGCAGAAGTTAGTTTAGAATCTTTATTTCCTATTTATATAAACCATCAGAAGCATAACTACATGTGTAAAACTATTAAGATATTTATCCAAACTCAATTGCTAATAATCTGCTTACTAAATCCACACCCATTATAGATTAGGGGGTCAACAATCTGCTTACTAATCCATACCCATTATAGATTGGGGGTCTAATAATGGGGTTAACAGATCTAATAATCGGATCTAGTATAAATGACAGGAGTGATATGATACGGTAGAGGGAAGGGGTTGATTTATCAATGACCAAAAATGTCATAGAAGTAAATAATCTTGAACATTCATATGGTCCTATAAAAGCTGTCGATAACATAAGTTTTACTGTAAAACAGGGGGAAATTTTCTCATTTCTTGGTCCAAATGGGGCGGGCAAGAGTACCGTGATTAATATTCTTACAACACTGAAAAAGATCCAGAAGGGAGAGGCCAGGGTCAATGGATATGATGTCGCAAAGGATCCAAAATCTGTAAGAAGATCGATAGGTATTGTTTTCCAGATGCTTTGCCTTGATCATGAGATGACAGTATATGAAAACCTTGAATATCACGGTAAGATTTATTCAATGCCAAAGAAGGAAAGAAAAGAACGCATCGATGAGCTCTTAAGGCTGACAGATCTGGAGAGTAAAAGGAATACTCTGGCAAAAGATCTCAGTGGTGGTATGAAGCGAAGGCTTGAACTTGCAAGAGGATTAATGACAAGACCCGCAGTCCTCTTCCTTGATGAACCTACTGTGGGTTTCGATATCCAGACGAGAATGAAAATGTGGGAATATCTTAGAGAGATCAAGAAAGAAGGCACAACCATATTTCTGACAACACATTATATGGAAGAAGCAGATCAGTTGAGCGACAGAATAAGCATAATTGATCATGGAAAAATAATTGTCACCGGAACATCCGATGAATTAAAGAATAAACTTGGTAAAGACCTTATTTATCTAGAAACTACTAATAACAAAGTTGCTGCAGAGATTTTAAGGTCACTTAAATCAGTAAAAAGCGTAACAGAAGATACCAAGTCTCTTAGAGTCATAATAGGGGAAGATGTTACCCATGCGCTCCCTCTAATTATGGACAAAATGCGGGGAGAAGGGATAGATATTACAACTGTGAATATTAAAAAGCCCTCAATGGATGATGTTTTTGTTCATTACACAGGTCATGGATTAAGAGAAGGCAATGAGAATGGAAACCATCAAGGAACAGAAATAGGGGGGATGTCTGAGTGAACTTCGAATTTCATGCCATATACTGGAGAGAGATGGTGAAATTTTTTAGATTTAAATCGGTGCTCTTCAGTTCAATGATCCAGCCTGTGATGTGGTTGGCGTTTTTCGGGCTTGCTATGTCAGATAGTTTTGACAAATTAACTTCGCTTGTCCCCACTACATCCGGAGTTCCTGTAGTAGATTACCTTTCGTATATGGGCGCAGGAATAATTGCAATGGATGTCCTGTTCAGCAGCCTGTTTGGGGGCACAACCCTTATGTTTGATAAGAAGTTCAGCCTTTTGAGGGAAACCCTGGCAAGCCCGGTTCCCAGGTCCCACATAATTCTTGGGATTGGGCTTTCAGGTGTGACCAAGGCCCTTATTCAAACTTTTATAATAATAGGATTCGGGATACTTATAGGAATGGATTTCTTTAAGGGATATAGCCTTGCTGAGACCTTTATCGCAATCTTGGGAATTACGCTACTGGTAGCGATTTTTACTCTGGGATTCCTTTTCCTCTCGGGTTCCATTGCGATTACTATTGAAAATCCTGAAGGGATGCAGTCAATCCTTACTCTGCTCAGCATGCCTCTTTTCTTTATAAGTAACGCCCTTTATCCTATCGACGCATTTCCTAATATCCTCAAGTTTCTTTCAATGTTTAACCCACTTACGCTGCTGGCAGATGGGATCCGTTATTTTGCTTTAGGATCCGATTTCTCTGTAATGGGGAATCACTATTCTTATACAACGGCAGATATCACCTTCTCTTTCGTGGGCCTCATTATCTTCGCCCTTGTAATGCTATCTGCTGCTATGTGGAGGTTTAATAAGGTGGATATATAAGTATGTATATCCTCATTCCCCTCGATTTTTTACCATGATTATAAAGATTGCCTGTCTAGCAGGCAATCTTATTCCCAAATTTTAAGTGTAAGTTTACAATCCTAATTCTATAATTCAGAAAAGTGCTTAGGGCTATAATTAAAAACATGCAGTTAAGTTTTTGTTTTCCAAGTAATCCAGGCTTTTTAACGTGCTTATTTTCCAGTTATCATTCAATTCGAACTATAGAAGTAATAATTGCAATTATGCAGTAATTTCTCTCCTGGGGTTCTGAGTCTGATTCTTTTTCTAGCAGAATATTGGAAGAATCATTTAGGCCTGGAAACTCTTCTGGGCTAAGAACTTCAAGCTTTCATGCTTTCTCTGGGGCATGAATGGTATTATACTGTTAAAGGCTATATGCGGCAGATTCATTCCTATTGTATTTTTAAGTTAAGGATTTATTTCATTTCCATAGTTCGGCTTAGATCTATTATTGCTAGAGAAAAACAGAAACACATAGAGAAAACAGAAAAACTTTTACTATACCTCAAATTGCAGGCAGCTCACTTTAAAAGTTTATAATATAGAAAAAATGCATAAATTTTCAGGCTGTTAATCCTGTATTTATGACATTTAGACGGAGTTCTGTCATTTTATGAGATTATATAGTCTGAAACAATTGTAAATGAGGTGCTTATGACAGTTTATAGCTCTGTCTATAATGTCAGTTCACTGCGTCGATTATCTGATGACGGTTAAATTTGATGATAAAGATGTTTATAGATGGTTCCACAAAAGACGTTTTACCTAGTATAACCAATTAAAATAGTAAAACCTCTTCTCATCTCAAAAATCTAAACTTCTCTCATTTTCAAAATTCAAGTTCTCTACTTCTCAAAAATTTAAATTTTTCTATTCTTACATTTGTTGATAGCTTTCAAAAGTCCTTTACCTTTCCGTTTTTATGTCTGGATAATCTACTATTTACGCCAGGATTAACCATTCGATGGATTGCTATCGTACTCAAAAAAGAACTTACATTAAAAAATTTGTGCAGCTGAACTTTTATGTTATTTAGTTAATGCTTGTATTAGTATTCAGGAAAAGGCTTGAATTCTCTCATCTATGTTTAAGAATATCACCAATTATGCTGAAAAAAAGATTATACAGGCTGCACTGTTGCCTGAGCATACAGTCTGAGCCTGTATTGGACACCACTTAGTAACGGTAGCTGACAGTAGACATATACTATTTTACCTGAGGAATCTTCCAAAGCCGCAAAAACCCTGGCCGCCAATATAAATCAGCTTAAACTTTATTATCTGTACAAGTACTGTGATTTTTGTATAACTTATATAGTAGAACATTTTAATTCCCTCCAATATTGTAGTTTTGTTTATCCTCACTCAATTGATAGCTTACTAACTAAACTCAACTTTCGGATCCTTTGGATATGATCTGCTTCCTCCAAACCTACTTCAATACTCATTTTTATTATACTCCCAGGTTATACTCCCGAAAACCAGTTTTTGGGATTGCAGGGATGTATAAACAATCTTGGAGATTTCCAGCTAAAAGATTTAAGGATCTGAAGTATCTTTAATCTTATATCTGGATTGTATATATGCTCTTAAAGAATATTATGTAGATAACCTGAAACAATATAATCAGGCTATTCTATTTTAATTCATTTAGGAGCTTCAATATTAAGGTATAGTATCAATTTACATATAATGTGAGGAATAACAACTCCTTACAAATAATAGTTTTCCAATATTTGAAAACAGAAGTTTTTGCTGTAATTATCTTATGAGATTTCTCAACAACTCGTTTTTTAAATTGAATTTTAATTTTTCTGAGGTAAATTATCTCTTCAGAAGCCATAATGTCCTAAAAATATTATTTTTTCCCTAAATTTGGGCCTCTCATAATCAATCTGAAAACCTTAACGCTGTTTCTTTTTGATATCTCAATAAATTTGTTCAGAATTACATCGTTTTTAAAAAGAGTGAACAATTAGAAAATAAAAGGAAAGTAGAAAAGCGATAATAGCATATTTATTTTGTAAAGATGAAGTTGCCCGAAGGGCAGGCAACTTCATCTATTCTTGTTATCTCTTGATCCAAACGGCTGCCTATTTAGAAGCAGTAGAAGAATTTGAAGACTTCTGTCTGGAAGAACTGTACAATCTTTGAATACTCAAAATTTATGATCATTTCAATCCCTCACTCCTTTCTCTATTTTGTTCGTCCCCCGTTATACCCCGGGTTCTGCAGTTGGTTTATAACTCATCTACCCTGCAGAACCTATTTCTTCACAGCTTATTTAGAAGCAGTAGAAGAATTTGAAGACTTCTGCCTGGAAGATCTTTGTAATCTTTGAATATTCGAAGCTTAAGATCATTTCAATCCCTCATTCTTTTCTTGATTATTCAAACCTCGTTATACCCGGTCTTTTGCAATGGGAGTATAAGGCCTTATGACCATTCTCCATAGAGACCTATTCGCTTCTGCTTTAGAAATTCAGTTACCACAGTTTGATTGAGAAGCAGAAGTTGTTCAGGAATTCGAACAACAGACCAAAGTTGAATGTAAAGGTCACTTCTATTCCCTCCATATCTCATGTTTATATCAATATCTGTCTACTGTAGATGGTATATTTTTCAAGGTCCCTGTCAGCCACTTATCAATATTCTATGATGCGTTTTCTCTTATTTTGAGGTATACAGTTTGAATTTTTAGCCAACAGTGACTGTATATAGCTATATAAAGCAAGTTATATAAGCTCAATAGAATTTAATTTCCTTATGAATAATAGTTTCTAAATGTTTAGAGTAAGGTTTCTACAAACACCCATATATTTTTTAGATTTATGTAATGTTTAAAAGTTTAGAGTTTATCTCTACTTTAATCTAAATATTAGACTGTATTTCCCAGCATTAATAAAAAAATATTTTAAATGATTGGTTTAGCTATTACTAAGTCTGCAATTGACTTTTAAGAAAATCTTTATAAATAAAACAGTACAAATTTATGAAGATTGACTCAAGAAAACAGTTATAAATTTTTTAAAAAACCCTTATCTAATGGAATAATTAATGCTATCTGTTCTCACTGTCTCTGTTTTAATTGACTATATTTCCAATATTTTTTCGTAAAGTAGTTAGTCTTATATTGATAAAATCTATATAAAGTAGGAAGCCGAATATTACATGGTGTTCTTGTAAATCCATTTCAAAATATCGCACTCGATGCTAAAAATCAATATCTGTATACCTCTATATGAGATCTTCAGACGAAATTTAAGAAAGCATAAGTTAAAATGGACTGTCTTACATAATAAGTAAAAACATTGAGATTATTCAATGTAATTTTTCTATAACATTTCAGTAACTTTGGGACAGGGGGAAGTGGATATTAACAAAAATTGTTTGCCTGATGACGGGCTTCCTATTGTCGAAGTTTCCAATGCCAGGAAAACCTATGTACTTGGGAATTTGGAGATTCCCGTTCTCTCAGATATCAATCTTAAAATTGAGCGGGGGGAATTCCTAGCTATTATGGGTCCATCTGGCTCCGGAAAGAGTACTCTTGTGAACCTTATAGGTTGCCTTGACAGGCCTACCGAGGGGCAGATTCTTGTAAAGGGAAAGGATCTAAATAGAATGTCAGATCAGGAGCTTGCTCGCCTTCGGGGGCTTGAGATAGGTTTTGTTTTTCAAACTTTCAATCTTGTTCCGCGCCTGACTGCTCTTGAGAATGTTCTGCTCCCTACTTTTGCCAACTCTAGAGATGGTATCGATCCAGTAAAGCGTGCAAGGGAACTCCTTGAAATTATGGGACTACATGATCGAATGCACCATAAGCCAGGAGAGCTTTCAGGAGGGCAGTCACAGAGGGTCTCAATCGCACGTGCGCTTATTAATGACCCTGCGATTCTTCTTGCGGATGAGCCAACTGGAAACCTCGACTCCAGAACAGGAGCTGAAATCCTTCGAATATTTATGGATTTGAATATGGAAGGAAGAACAATAATAATCGTTACACACGACCCTGAGATTGCAAAATATGCTGATAGAGTTATCTTGGTAAAGGATGGAATAATTCAATACAATTGAAAGGTGGAAGTATATGCAAAGGATTAAGAAGAATATTATAGCAACATTTTTTTCTCTACTGTTGATCTCCTCTCTTTCTGCAGTTCCTGCCTGTGCAGCTGTTGGAGGACCAAACCTGAAAGTTACAATAGTCGAAACAAATCCTTATCCTGCTAAAATAGGAGAATACCTGACTCTAACAGTTCAGGTGGAGAATATCGGAGGGGATAAAGCTGACAATGTTGATATAGAAATCGTACCTCAATATCCTTTCTCTCTTGATTCCCAGGCAAATGCTGTAAAGAACATTGGAGCCCTCAATCCTGGGAGGACTGCTACAAAGGAATTTTACCTTTTTGTAGACAAAAATGCACAGAAAGGAGTACGCTCTATTACTATCCGCACAAAAACTGATAAAGACAGTCCCTGGAGTGAGAAAAGTTTTGACATACGAATAGGTACCGAAACGTTTAACAGCAAAGGTACAGTTGAGCTTAAGGAAGTCATTTCGGAACCTCAGGTTTTCATGCCAGGGGACAGGGGTACAATCACTGTAACTCTCACTAATACTGCAACCACCCCGACTGTTACTATTGATGGCGTTGATTATGATACCAATGCCCGAATTCAGGCTGCGGTTTTAAGGCCCTTATCTGATGGGATAGTTGTGCTTGACGCCCCCTACGAGGATATGGGCATTCTGGGGCCTGGAGATAGTATCAAGCTGACCTTCAATGTAAAGGTTACAGAGGAAGCTACAGAAGGAACTCATAACCTTGAACTTGCAATAGAGGGGAACTCCTTCGATTACAATAGCAAAAAGAACATTCCTCTAAAGGTCGACTCTTCAAACATAATGGTAATCCCTTCAAAGGAACTTACAATGATCAATGGAAAAGCCACAATTGAATTTGATGTGGCAAACACTCATCCTAACGAGTTTAATTCAGTAAGCATAAAACCCGAAGCTGAGGGTATAAGATTTTACCCTGCTGAATATTTCATAGGACCAATGAATCCGGATGAACTCTTTACTATCGAATTCACCGCAGTGGCGGATGATTCATGGAATCCCAGAAACGAGGAAGGGGCAAACATGAGTCTCACTGCAAATTACAATAATGGAATCAACAGGCATGTAAATACTGTAGGCAATCTGAACTTTACAAGTGTTTCGGGATCTACGGAATCTAGTCCAAAAGCCGTACTGGCAGGTGGGCTTATCATAATTGCTGTTCCCGCAGCCTTTTTGTTCTACAGAAGAAGAAAAAAGTAATCAGAAAAAAGTCAACTGACCATCATATTTACGGGGTGGAATATGATAAAATTTGCACAGGCAGTTCGCATAGCATCTGGGAGCATAGGAAGCGCTAAGCTAAGGTCTGCGCTTACGACGCTAGGAATAGTAATCGGTGTAGCCGCCGTAGTTGTTAATGCATCCCTTGGTGCTAGCTTTAATCAGTTTTTTACTGATGAGATTTCTTCTGTAGGCTCAAACTTTATTATTGCAGCTAGCAAGCAGCCAAACCTCTTCTTTGATAATGAGTATAATCTTATTAAGAACACGCCAGGGATTACAGGTGTATCTCCAAGAAAGACAATGAGTGGAGATCTAACATATCTTTCAGAAACTAAAAGCGTCAATATTGCAGGGATCAACGAAGATTTTCAGGAGATCCAAGGTCTGCAAATGGAAAAAGGTACTTTTCTGTCGGATAAAGACAGCTTTGCTGCTGTCCTTGGATACAATATTGCAAACGAGGAATTCAGTAAGAAAATATCTCATAGAAGCAATGTGAAGATTTCTTTTCGACAGGAAGACGGCACTCTTGTGACGAAATCCTTTAAAGTAAAAGGGGTATTGAAAGATTCCGAGCCAACGGTTGTAAGTCAGGACAGTGACTACGATTTGACAGTTTTCATTCCCATTTCCACTATGAATGAGATGATCGGGGAAAAAGACTATGGAGTTTTCCTTGCAATGGCGGACAGTCCTGAGAAAGTTCGTAGTATTTCAGATGAAGTGGATAGAAGATTAGCCCGAAATTTCGGGGTTCCGGAAAGAGAAATTGATGATGAGGATTCAAAACCCTATTACGTCTTTAATCAGGAGGAAGTTCTTGAACAAACAGGAAAAATTGGAGATGCTTTGAACTCTTTCCTGCTGGCTCTTGCCCTGATATCTCTCCTTGTGGGTTCAATAGGAATTATGAATATTATGCTTGTAACCGTAACTGAAAGAACGAGAGAAATCGGGATAATGAAATCTGTAGGTTACAGCAATTCCAATATTCTATCCCTTTTCTTGCTGGAATCTGTGATGGTCAGTCTCTTTGGAGGGATTGTAGGCACTTTAATCGGTGGTTTGGGAGCTTATGCTCTTGAGAGTGCCCTTGATCTTCCTCCAGTTTTCCCCTTAAAGTTGATTGAAATCGGGATTGCAATTTCTATCCTTGTGGGGATAACTGCTGGCTTATATCCTGCAAGAAAGGCTGCACGCATGAATCCTGTGGATGCTTTGAGATATGAGTAAGAAACTGTCCATTGAATAGGGCTGTTCTGCTTGGAGAAAAGCCCTTTTCTTTTTCAATCTTATCTACCTGACAATAATTCAGGCACTGGATGGGTGAACAAAACTTCTAAGTAACTCCTTAACGTTAAATTCCTTAAATCTCTTTAACAAAATTACATGAACGCTTAAGGCAGGTTGACAGGAAACTATTACACCTATCAATACGCTGGTAAAGCTATTATAAACAACTCAGATGAAAAGACTCAAACTTTACCAAACAACAGGAAAGCAAAGACTCAAACTTTGCCGAATAACTGGAAACTTCTAATAGAAAGCTAACTAGATAGCTCTCGAGAGACTGCCTATTCCCTGGCAGCTAAGTCTCATAATGTGGGGATTTCGGGGATATCACAATATGACAGATATATGAAACCTGAACGAAGATATGGAGCCTGAAAGAAACTAAAAACATGTGTGGCACTGAATAAGTGATCTCTCCTACTTCGAAAAATAGTAATTATTTCTCTATAGTTCTGGTTTTAGCATCCTGAAAATTCGTCCTATTACCTGAAATTTAAAACATGGAAATTATACAGGCTATATTATATTACTAAGATACGCATCTGATTAGATCATTTGAAAGACAGAGGAGTAGACATGGAAACGAAGACATCCATTAATGATGTTTCTGCTCCCGGAAATTCAATATTGGAGACAGGAACCGAAAATTCCAGACTTGAAGGACAACTGCCCTCAGGAGAAAACATAGTTACCTCAAATGAAGAACCGTTTGAATGTGATTTGCGCCGTTTGGCAAAACCACAGAGTGACGAAATATCATTGACGGCAGCTCCCATTATTGAAGTGATTGATGTCAAAAAGAGTTATTTTCTTGGAGGCGTGGAAGTTCCGATTCTTCACGATATCAACCTAAAAGTACAGGAAGGAGAATTCCTCGCCATCATGGGACCTTCTGGTTCGGGGAAGAGTACACTCATGAATCTTATAGGTTTCCTTGACAGACCTACTGAGGGGAAAATCATAATTAAAGGCCTTGATATCAATAAACTATCTGACAAGGAAGTTGCCAGGCTTAGAGGGCTGGAGATCGGTTTTATTTTCCAGACATTCAACCTGATCCCCCGACTTACAGCTCTTGAGAATGTTGAACTCCCTACCTATGCTAACTCGAGGAGTGGGGTTAATACTCATGAAAGAGCAAAGGAATTGCTTAGACTCGTGGGGCTGGAGGACAGAATGCACCATAAGCCGGGTGAGCTTTCAGGAGGGCAATCCCAGAGAGTTGCCATTGCCCGAGCTCTTATCAATGACCCTGCAATCCTTCTTGCGGATGAACCTACCGGAAACCTTGACTCGAAAACAGGCTGTGAAATTCTAAATATATTTAAAAAACTTAATGAAGATGGCAGAACCATTGTAATGATTACCCACGATCCAGAAATCGCAGGGTATGCAGACAGGATAGTATTCTTAAAGGATGGGATAATTCAGAGCAATGCAGAATAATCTCTGGCACTCAAATCTTGGGATTCAAGCTAATAGGGGTGAAATTGTAATGACAAAAATCAAAAATTCACTTATCCCTCTTGTAGTATCTTTGCTTCTTGTTTCCTCTCTTTTTGCAGTTCCTTCTTCTGCGGCTGTTGGAGGACCCAATCTGAAGGTTACAATAGTCGAAACAAATCCTTATCCTGCTAAAATAGGAGAATACCTGACTCTAACAGTTCAGGTGGAGAATATCGGAGGGGATAAAGCTGACAATGTTGATATAGAAATCGTACCTCAATATCCTTTCTCTCTTGATTCCCAGGCAAATGCTGTAAAGAACATTGGAGCCCTCAATCCTGGGAGGACTGCTACAAAGGAATTTTACCTTTTTGTAGACAAAAATGCACAGAAAGGAGTACGCTCTATTACTATCCGCACAAAAACTGATAAAGACAGTCCCTGGAGTGAGAAAAGTTTTGACATACGAATAGGTACCGAAACGTTTAACAGCAAAGGTACAGTTGAGCTTAAGGAAGTCATTTCGGAACCTCAGGTTTTCATGCCAGGGGACAGGGGTACAATCACTGTAACTCTCACTAATACTGCAACCACCCCGACTGTTACTATTGATGGCGTTGATTATGATACCAATGCCCGAATTCAGGCTGCGGTTTTAAGGCCCTTATCTGATGGGATAGTTGTGCTTGACGCCCCCTACGAGGATATGGGCATTCTGGGGCCTGGAGATAGTATCAAGCTGACCTTCAATGTAAAGGTTACAGAGGAAGCTACAGAAGGAACTCATAACCTTGAACTTGCAATAGAGGGGAACTCCTTCGATTACAATAGCAAAAAGAACATTCCTCTAAAGGTCGACTCTTCAAACATAATGGTAATCCCTTCAAAGGAACTTACAATGATCAATGGAAAAGCCACAATTGAATTTGATGTGGCAAACACTCATCCTAACGAGTTTAATTCAGTAAGCATAAAACCCGAAGCTGAGGGTATAAGATTTTACCCTGCTGAATATTTCATAGGACCAATGAATCCGGATGAACTCTTTACTATCGAATTCACCGCAGTGGCGGATGATTCATCAGATGTTAGAGAAACCTCAGAGCCTGTAAACCTTACACTCTCAGCAAGTTATAACAATGGGATAAACAGGCACGAAAACATAGTAAGCAACCTGTATATTCAGCCTATTGAGGAATCAACAGGGAACAGTTCAAATCTGCTTATCCAGGGCTTATTACTCGCCTTTATTGCTGTCGTAGGGATTTTAATTTACAGAAAGAAGAAAAAGAGTGAAAAATGAGTATCTCCGGGGATAGAAATTCCTGAAAACTAAACTTCAAAGGGTTAAAGGTCGAGAAATCCAGTCGGGTCTCTTTAGAACAAAGCATCTCAGTCTTTGGTCAGCCGTTTCTTTCAAAAGAAACGGTTGCCAGTCTGCTCTCTTTGGAACATAGAGTCAGCCTCATAATATTTTTTATCTTTAAGATTGTATCCGGATAGAGAGCACAAAATGACTACCAACTTAGTCGATATTCGTTCAAATTCTCTCTTTCTTATCCAGCGGAAGAGTAAAGATAAACGTACTGCCCTTTCCCACCTCCGACTCTACCCATATTTTTCCTCCGTGAAGCTCTATGTAATTTTTAGCAATATACAATCCGAGTCCGGTGCCGCCATATCCTGCGGAAGGATCGTATCCTGCGGAAGAATCAGCCTGAATAAAAGGCATAAATATTTTTTCATAATCCTCTTTCGACACCCCAATCCCGCTATCAGAAACTTTAATCTCGAGCATCCCTTCATTTTTGCGGGCACTCACTGTAACCCTTCCTTTTTCAGGGGTGAATTTTATAGCGTTATTTATTAGATTGTACAGGATCTGTCTCAGTTTTATTCTGTCAGCCCGGATGTTTTCAAGGGAAGCATCAACCTTGACTTCCATACTGATTTTCTTATTTGAGGCAAGTGAGAGGAGACTCATTCTCACTTCCCCTATAAGGCTGGCAATATCCACATTTTCATAGTAAAGGCTTCTTTCACCGGCTTCAAGCTTTGAGATATCGAGCAAATTATTGATAATTTCCAGAAGATTCTTCCCACTTATGAGAATATTACCTACATACTTTGATTGCCTCGTGTTCAGGGATCCGAAAGCCCCTTCTAGCAGTAAATCAGAGAAACCTATGACCGAATTAAGGGGAGTTCGAAGTTCATGACTCATATTCATTATTAACCCATTTTTGGTCCAGTTTGTGGCTTCTATATCCTTTCCTGCTTTGAGAAAGATATCTTCGAGTTCTATTTTGCCTTCTGGTTCATTCAAAAGCTTCCATTTTCCCTTTCTTTTGGCAAAAACATTGTTTTCTTCCATTATCTCAAGCAATGATTTCCCTGAAAGCTCTTCAAGAGGGAGAGTACAGAGCAGTGTGAGACGTTTATTATTCTCGAAAGCCGCTGTTTTGACAGCCTTCTCACACGTCTCAAGATAGGGCTTAAGGAGGTCACCATACCCTTTAAAATCAAAGTTTGTTCTAAATCCTGAAAATCCTCCTGAAAGGGTCTTCTTATATCCGTTTTTTGTAAGTTCTTTTACTGCTGATGCAAAGAGGGTAAGGTCTTCAAGGAATGGATGCTCCGGTAAAATGTCCAGCTGAGAGGAAGCGAGAGAGTGCTCGACGCACAATCCTGCCTTCTCAAATTCATGTTTTACACTATCAGCGGTTAGTTTATCAGGGGAAATCCATAAGCAGTATTCTCCCCCTTCAATTCCTTCCTTAAAATAGGCGACAAGTAGTTCTGTCAACTCTTCGATATCCTTGTATATAGCAGAGATCTGGGAACTCTGCGGAGAGTTTGAAAAAAGTCTGGGGTTTTCAACAATATTTTTTCTCAAAATCTTTCCCCCTAACATCTCAAGTGTGTTCTAATATTCTGCAACAGAGTTTGAATAGGGTATGAGACCTACTCTAGAGGCATAAGCTTTAATATTCAGCAGTTTAAGGTGACTTAGTGCATTAATTGATCAAAGAATTTCAAGCATATAATTCCCTTTCTAAATTTATGACACTTTACACCTACACTTCATTTTTTCTATGTATGTCATTAGCTTATATAAGAAGTATTCTACTTTATACTGTTCTTTTAAAAGCAGCTTAACATATCTGGCAATTTAATATTTACTTTGGCTTCTGGAAACCGCCCGAAACATTTCTTATTTTACGTTATTCTCAAAAAGTAGTCTGTGCTGCACTTTCGCATCCGAAAACTAAAGTTCAGATATGAAGTCTCAAGTAAGGTTACGGCGTCATGGTGGGAATTGGAAGGTTTTATGTGAGTATAAGGCAAGCTATCAAAATCTCTTTTGGGAATATTGGAAATGCAAAACTAAGCTTCACCCTGACAACGCTCGGAATTATTATAGGAATTGCTGCAGTGGTTGCAAATGTCTCTTTTTGGGCGAATTTCAAGGTTTTTTGAACAGAAAATAAGCGCCCAGGGCTCCAATTTCAGATTTTAAGGAGGATTCTCTCCGGTAAATTATATCCTTACTTATACTGATAAAAACCGGAACACTAATGATGTATCCTGAGAATAACTTTGAAAATATAACTTCCGGTGTATTTTGCCGGCAGATTTCGCTATATAACTAAGCCAGAACCAGGGTTGACCTGCGCAGTTTTGAGGAGAACTAAATATGGAAACTGGAGAGAAAAAGGCAATTGGAGCCAAGAATTTTCTTTATCCCATGCCTACTACCCTCGTAGGGGCTCAAGTAAATGGAAAGCCGAATTATCTGACAGTCGCATTTTGTGGAATAGTACAGGCAAGCCCTCCTATGATTGCGGTGACCCTGGGGAAGATGCACTATACAAATGGAGGAATAAAGGAAAACCAGTGTTTTAGTGTAAATATTCCTTCCAGGCATATGGTTGAGGTCACAGACTACTGCGGCATAGTCTCCGGAAAAAGAATTGACAAATCCGAAATTTTCGAAACTTTCTATGGAAAACTTGAAAAGGCTCCAATGATTCGGGAATGTCCTGTGAATCTTGAGTGCAGGCTTGTAGATACTCTGGATCTCGGAGGTGCGAGTGAAGTGTTCATAGGAGAAATTGTTGAGAGCTATGCAGAAGAACGATTTCTCTGTAATGAGATTCCTGATATTGAGAAGATCGAGCCTATAGTTTTTTCAATGTATGATAACAATTACTGGGGAATAGGAGAGCGCCTGGGCAAAGCCTGGTCTGTTGGGAAGAAGTTCGGCGAGAACAATAATGAAAAAAAAGCTGAAAACAATGAGCTGAAGGAAATAAATATTGCAGGTGTGATTGGAAGGAAATAAGCAAAAACTAAGAAATATAAAATCGGTCTTACCGGAAAGACTATTCTAATCACTGGTTAAGCTCACAGATACTTTATTTATGGGGAAATGGGGGTTTAGTATTTGAAAATAACAGTATTCAGCGGGAGCCATAAAGGAAGGGAAGGAAACACTCTAATTATGGTTGAGGAATTCCTGAAAGGAGCAGAGGAAGCAGGAGCAGAAACCGAAAATATTTTCCTGATAGAGAAAAACATTGGATACTGTAAAGGAAAGTTTGAATGCTGGCTCAAGACCCCTGGAATGTGCACTCTACGGGATGATATGGATGACCTGCTCCCAGCTTTTATGGCATCCGATATTGCAGTATTTGCATGTCCAGTTTATTTTGATAACGTGCCAGCTGTTATGAAAAATTTCATAGACAGGCTTGCTCCTGTCCTTTTGCCTCATTTTGAAGAGGACGAAAAGGGTGAGTACAGGCATGCAAAACGCTATGAGAAGTTTCCTAAAATTGCTGTAATCTCAAATGCCGGGTTGCCCGGTAAAACAAATTTTGAGGTTGAAAGTCTTTTTTTCAGGAGGCTTGCAAGAACCTTTCACACTGAACTCATTGCTGAGATTTACAGGGGAGAAGGAGAGATTTTCAGGGGCAAAAACAATATCATGTTAAAACCTCTTCTGGGAAAATATAAAAAATTGCTCCGGTGCGCTGGAAGAGAGATTGTCGAAAACCAGAAGCTCTCAGACAAAACAGTCCGTGAACTTGAAAAACAAATTGTTCCCGAAAGCCTGTACATAAAATTTGGGAATGAAGAATGGGATAGATTGTGCGAGGAAAACAGGGTTGACTGAAAAAGGCTGCAAAAAAGCATGAAGACCTCTCAAGCATTACTGGATACTCAAAATAAATAAAAAAAGAGCAGAGCAGGTAAACCTGAACTCTCTTTTAGTTGTGAGAGAAGGAAAAGACCTTTTTTCCTCCTCACTAAATAACTCAGCTGAGCTTTTTATTAACCCTCTGGACTGCTCTTTCTACAGATCATCTGGCTGTCTTTAATTAGCCCCAGAACTGCCTTCTACAAGGTCTTGCAGGCTGTGTTCCATGTAAGGGGCATTGCTCCTGTTAATAAGCTCCTGGCAGACTTCATCCGGCTTTCCATCCATTACAAGAACTCCGTTTTCAATCAGTATGGCTCTATGGGCAACTTCACGCACAAAATCCATATGGTGGCTCACAAGTACAATGGTTGTGCCAAAACGTTCATTGATTCTTTTTAAGGAGTTTGTGACATCCCTGAGGGTTACAGGGTCAAGGTCTCCGAAGGGCTCGTCAAGCATGAGATACTCGGGAGAAGTTGCGAGGCTTAAGGCAATGAAAGCCCTGACATGTTCTCCCCCACTGATCTGGTAGGGTGTCTTGTCAAGAACCTCCAATGGGAGATCAAGTGCTTCAAAGACGGGCTTTGCATATGTATCAACATCAGTTACCGGGATTGTGGGGAAGAGTTCGGAATAGATGGCATCGCTCAGGTTTAACTCCCGCAGTATATCTGCTTTTTCATCTTCGGGCATATCAGGCAGGCGGTATATCGTATCAAGGGTTTCATCTGAAAGCCCCATATCCTTGGCTTTTTTCCTTGCGTATTCGATTGCACCCTTCTTCTTCATGCTTAGCCTGAACCGGATCTGCTCCCTGACAGTAGAGTTAACGGACATAGAGAACTCCTGATTCATGATACTCATAATCCGCCTGAGTTCCATACGCTTTTTGCTATATTGGGTGACATCTACCCATTCTCCGTTGCAGAGGTACTCAACAGTTCCTCCTTTCGGCTTGATGAGCCCTTCCATAAGCTTCATAAGCGTTGTTTTTCCAGCTCCAGATGAGCCTATAAGAGCAAGAATCTCTCCTCTGTAAATGTCGAGAGAAAAATCTTTTATATTAAGGACTTCCCCCACCCGTATAAGGGAATAGCGTTTCGAGATTCCCCTAACTTTGATGCAAACCTCTTTTTTCTCAGGCTGTGCAAGCTCTTCCCTTGGTTTCATATCCCGGAGGAAATTTTTTAGCACCCACGTAGGTTCTCCATCGGCTATGATTTTTCCATTTTCAAGAAAGATTACCCTGTCAGCAAGATAGGCATGAATTTCCGGAAGGTGAGAAACCACTATAATCGGGATATTTAATTTCTTTTTCAGGTTCTTTATTACATCAAGAACTTCCTGTTTTGTGTCTGGTCCAGTCATTGTAACAGGTTCATCGAGGAGAAGGAGTTTTGGCTTTGCGGCAAGCTGCCTTGCCATTACGACTCTCTGCTTTTCTCCTCCGCTAAGGAGATTAGTTGAATGAAGTGCTTTATGCTCCAGACCCACGAGCTTTAAGTACTCCATTGCTTCTTCAAAGAGTTCATCGTATTCGTTAGGTATATCATGAGGAAGGCGTTCAATTGGGGGGAGGGATTCGTGCCCCACTCGAAGGTAATTTAGTTTTCTCATTACATTTTCAATTGCAGGCCCGTTCCAGAGCCCGAAATTCCGCTGGAGGTGTATTGCGGTTACGCTTTTTAAAAATTTCTCCCCTTCAATTCCTGAATCAGGAGTTATAACTTTTCCATCGATTTCCACGGTCCCCTGCTGAAAGGGTTCCACTCCCCGGATAATGCGCAGCAGGGTTGATTTCCCACTTCCGCTTCGACCTGTAATCCCGAGAATTTCTCCATCTTCCACCGTCAGGTCGATATTGTCCAGCACTCTTATTTTTTCGGAACGTACCTCATACTCTTTAACCAGGTTGGAAACTCTGAGCATAATCATACCTCTTAGTGTTGATCGCAAGTTAATGCCGGACCCGTACTCAGTTCTACAATTCTGCCAATCGTGTGTGGTAATTTGTTTTCATTCTCTACATTTTTCGGATCCTTTTGCGCCATACAGTCTTATACTAAAATAGGAGTCAAATATTACCTTATAACTATTTATTACAATCGGCTGCTGTGACTTGGGCTTCAACAGCCTACAATTTTCGCCCTGAATGTTCAAAAATTCTCCGGAACAACAATATCTCAAATTTAGAACTAAATGAGAAGTTTCTCAGGATTGAAAGCCTTATTTATTTTTAAAAACTTATTTATTTTTATCTAGCCTTTTCCGGTCTTAATAATATCTACTTAATAAAATAAATGAGTTTTCATTCCTGTTTAGCTGCTAAAAAGTGGGTTTTAATTTCTGCACAGATGTTAAAGATAGTCTCCGCTCTGGAAAAGTTCTCTGGAAAAAAATAAATATTTTAAAAGAAGTAAGGAATTAATAAGTTATTTTTAAATAAGTTCTTTTTAATGCAGGCAGCACATCCCGAGTCTTTTTTCAGACATCATCTTTTTATCGCTGATACAATTTCAGCCACCTTTGCAGTAACATCCTTTACTTCTTCAAGAATGGTGCCGGTAACTATCATATCTGCACCTGCAGAAGCGCAGAGTTCTGCAGTTTTTGCGTCTCTGATCCCACCGCCAACTATGAGTTTGTTCTCTCCGAGTACCTGCTTGACAGTTCTTATCATCTCAGGGCTGACAGGCGTATCAGCTCCAGAGCCAGCCTCAAGGTAGGTGTAATGCATGCCAAGGTATTTGCCTGCAAGGGCATATACAGCAGCAATTTCAGGCTTCTTCCTGGGAATCAGCTTTGCGTCTCCTACCCAGCCAACCGTTCCTCCGGGCTCGACAATAATATATGCCATGGAGATAGGTTCGATCTGGCTTCTGTATATAAGCGGAGCTCCAAGCACCTGATTTGTGATCACATACGCTATATCTCTCGAATTCAGCAGGCTCATGAAAAATACGGCATCTGCATACCTGCTGAGTCCGGCTGCACTCCCCGGGAAAAGGATGGTAGGGACATCTACCTTTTCTTTTATTTTTATGACGGTCTCATCAAGCAGGGTTCCCGATGCCCCGGTTGAACCCCCTATCATGATGGCATCGGTGCCTCCCTTGACGGCTGCAAGAGCGATTTCAGCAGCTCGTTCAGGCGTCTGGGAAGCGGGATCGATAAGGGTAAGATGGACTTTTCCTTCCTGATCAATGATTTTCTGAAGGTGTGCTTCCACCTGCAAAAAAGATCATGCTCCCTTGGATTCCTTGGATTTAACCCGAAGAGCACTGCTGCCGCATTTTCTGCAGCGGGTTGCTCTTATTGCATTCCTGGCATTACACTTCATACAAATTTTCTTATTTAATAATCTTTCTTCTGCTTCTGGAAAACGAGCCATTTTTGTAACCTGCTATTATTTTTCAATATTGATATGGTATATAGCCCGCTTAATGGATGTTAAGGAATATAATGTTTTTCATCAAAAGTCCACCTTTTATTGAGTTTGCAATCTTTTTTACTTTTAACAAATTTGTTGTTCTTCCTGTCCTGCCAACTCAAAGTTTATTTATTGGTTACGTTGTTTATTCCCTACTCTATACTTAACCCAAAAGCAAAACTGTAATCAAGCTGACATTAAACTATAATTAAGTTAACATCGAGATCTAATGATACATTAAGTTAACATCGAGATCTAATGGTACTAAGAATCAATAAGGCTAAAATTATTTAATTAACGGAGACTTTCAGATTCGGAATATAATTCCCTATTAATTTAATTCCCTCAGAATTAATTAATTCTTATCTTATCAATGGTGATTGGTGTGGCGATTCATCCTATAGACTACCGCTATGGTACCGCAGAAATGAAACACGTATGGAGCCAGGAGAACAGACTTGCAAAGATTCTGCAGGTAGAAGCCGCCCTTGCCCGTGCTGAGGCAGATATGGGTTTGATTCCAGCAGATGCAGCTGAAATCATATCCCAGAGTATTTCTTCTGTAAAAGCCGAAAGGGTTGATGAAATTGAGGCTGAGATCCACCATGATATGATGGCTGTTGTCATTGCAATTTCTGAACAGTGCAGAGATGACGCCGGAAAATGGGTACATTTCGGAGCTACTTCAAATGATATCCTGGATACGGCGACAGCTCTTCAGATCAAGGACGCAATCGATATTCTGGAAGATAAACTCAGAACTTTACTCAGGGCTCTGGTTAACCAGGCTGAAGCACACAAGCATACGGTCTGCTGCGGAAGAACCCACGGGCAGATTGGGGTTCCAACGACTTACGGATTGCGTTTTGCGATCTGGTCTTCTGAGATCTCAAGACATCTGGAACGTCTCAATCAACTCACTCCAAGAGTGACAGTTGGGCAGATGACCGGAGCAGTCGGAACCCAGGCTGCCTTTGGAAAAGCCGGAATTCTTATCCAGAAACTTACTATGCAGAATCTTGGAATCGGGGCTGTAGACGTTTCCAGCCAGATTATTCAGCGGGATAGGCATGCCGAATTTGTAATGTGGATGGCAAATACAGTCACGACCCTGGATAAGATAGGTATAGAAATCAGGACTCTCCAGCGCAGTGAAATTGCTGAGATTGAGGAAAGTTTTGGAGAAAAGCAGGTAGGGTCATCTACAATGCCTCATAAGCGCAATCCCATAAAGTCCGAGCAGATATGCGGACTTGCAAAAATTGTAAGGGCTATGGTCGAGCCTGAGCTTTTAAATAATACCCTGTGGGATGAAAGAGACCTGACAAACTCTTCCTCTGAGAGGATAGTTTTCCCTGAAGCCTGCGTGCTTACGGATCACATCCTTAAGCTCGGGATAGACGTGATTGAAAACCTGAAGTTCTATCCTGAGAACATTCGGAGGAATCTGGAGCTGCTCAGAGGTCTCAATATGGGCGAAGCTGTAATGATCGAGCTTGCAAAGCGAGGAGTGGGCAGGCAGGAAGCCCACGAGCTTGTGCGGACTGCGGCAATGAAAGCCCATGATACGGGGCAGCATTTTAAAACCGTACTCCTGGAAACCCCCGAAATTGCAAGGTATCTAACTGTTATGGATATTGAGAACCTTGTAAACCCCGACAAATACATAGGGACTGCAGTTGAGCAGGTTGAAGCACTTGTTACAAAACTTCGCGAGACCTATTCCCTCTAACTTTCTTTCCTCTATTTATTCAATTTTGAAGCCGCCTGATGAGAGATCCTGAGAACACCTGTCATGAGAGCACACTTTTTACTCCTGCAACAGCTGCTCGAAAACCTCAAGATTCTCCCAGCTAAATTTTTCCGGAGGGCAGGCTCGTATGCATCGCTGGCAATGGGCGCCTTCACATAGATCAGTACTTATCATAACTCTGTTTTCTTCGTCAATTGATATGGCTCCAGTTGGACAGACTTTAATACACTTCTTACACTCGGGGCAATCGACAACCATGGTCATGTAGGTTCCGACTCTTTCAAGTACATGAAGCCCCTCTTCTCCAAGAACCGGAATGTCTCTCTCCACACGTTTCTCAATACTGGGCTTTTCTATAGGATCTCCGAGCACAGGAAGTCCCTTCTTTTTGAGATGTTTCTTAAACATTTTAAAGGGCATACCCTCTTCCCAGTATGCAAGTTCGAGTACATATGTATCTCTGAACTCTGGAGCGGTAGCAAACATTATGTGTGTGCCTATTATCTGGCTTGCAATGTCCTGGAGCTCCCATAACCTCTCTTCTGAAAGGAGGATTTCGCGGGCTACTGCAAGTGAGGTGTTCCCAAGCTGACAGATTTTTTCTGTCGCATATGGGATCAACCCCACTTTCTGAGCTTTTGCCGCATCCATATATGTGCCGGCAGCGCCCGCCATATAAGCCTTGTCGATATCCGTCATCTCAATACCTGCAACGGCACAGAGTGTAATATGCCCTGCACGGATAGCACCTATGGCTTTTCCAGCTTCTGTCAGGTCTTTCTCAGAGAAATCTATCTTGTTCTGCAGATGAATGAGTCTGTCAGGGGTCTTAATTTTAGGGAGCTCTATAAGTCCGCTTTCCATTCCTTTCTCTATTAGTGCTATAACTCCGGTACCTGTAATTCCTTTAGCTTTGATCTGACCTTCATTAAGCACTTCTCCTGTTGCCGGGTCTACGAGATCTCCCTGGACAGGTTTCATCTCTTCGCTAAGCACAAAATTCCTGAATGCGCCATCCTCAATTTCTATATCTGATATGGCATATGGAGATGCAAGTTTTCCGTGCTTTATCTGCTGTCCTTCAAGAGCAGGGCCAGCAGCTGCAGATCCCGTATAAATTATATCTTTTACTTTAAGAGCCATTTCTGCGTTTGTCCCGTAGTCCGTAGCAATTGAGATATCGTTGCTGTCAAGCATTCCAGATTTTACTATCAGGGCAAGAGCATCTGCTCCGACTTCGTGCTTTATTGCAGGAGGAACTACGACTTCACAATCATATTCCTCAAGCCCGGAGATTTCGCTGCTATGTATTATTCTGGCGCTTCTGTCCTGTTCCTGTATGTTGTACTTCTTTTTCTTACGTTCCCCTGCATAAGCCAGGTCTTCAATGCTTATTCCCTGAAAAATGGATAGCTGGATTGGATTTCCGCAGATTGAGAGTCTTTCGAGTTCTTCACTTTTCACATCAAGAGCACGGAACAGAATCTTCACTGCATTTATTGAAAGCCCATGTGCAAGCTCCTGCCCGTAACGAATTCCGAAATCCATGTGATCCATCACGTTCGCTCCGGGCAGAGGGTTTCTCAAAGTTATCACTGTTCTTCGGATCTCTTTTGTATCCAGATCGATTTTCTGAGCTCGATACCCGCTGGTTCCAAGGTCAATTGCAACTCCATAACTCATAGAACTCCCCTTTATCTCCCTATTTTGCCGGGTATTTAATTTGCTAATAAGCCGTTTGAGATTTATTCAACATTATTTTGAAAAATAACGTATATAAATAAATAGGGAGATTTATTCCTCCTATTATTTTAAGATCTGTTGAATTTTAGTTGATTACTTCTTCTCAGTTTTTTGAAGAATACCTTTTTATCTCTGCCCTTTTCTTTTGGAGGGATTGAACATTTTGATTCTATAATTAGAAAATAAATATCGGGAGGAACGTGGCTACGATATTCTTATATATTAAAAGTGTCTTTTTATAGCTGATGAGCTAGTCCGGGTAGCTCGGCGTTACCTGTAACCCGAAATCGCCGATATGCGGGGGACGAAGCCGAGGGAAGAGGCATCGAAGGGATTTCAGCCTGGAATCTCAACGGAGAAGCCCCGTCCTGCTGGGATGGTGCAGGTATGAGGGTTTGCTGGAGAGCAGATTCTCATACCCTAACTGCGGAGACCGGTCGAGGCCCGGAAGGGAGCAGACTTACCGTGGGCAACTGTCGCTTGCGGGGGTGCGGGGTGGAGGAGAGGGTCCAGCCTACTGGTGTCTCCAAGATGCAGCGACCTGAGGCGTGCTCATCACTTAACACATAAGGTAATTTAGAACAAATAAAGTAATTTAGTTTTATAGCAGAATTATCTCTTAAAAGATAGTCTGTGTGAAGCCTTTTCCCCGGAAAAGATTAAATATATGGACTGCGTTTAAGGGGACGCGCTTCTTAAAATCCTTTGTGACGAGATAGCCAAGCCCGGTATGGCGCGGGATTGCTAATCCCGTGATGCTTTGCATCTCGGGGGTTCGAATCCCCCTCTCGTCGTTCTCTTTTTCAAGTTTATCCTTAAATTACTTCTTTTTATTTCTCTGATCTGTTTTATAGCAATCAACATCTGGATTTTATACAAACTGTTAATCTGGAATGTCGTCAGTACAATAATTTCTAGCAGTATGTTATAATAACATTTATATTATTTAAAAATTAAATTTCTTTTGATGGCAACAGATTTTTTAGCCGACCTCCTGATCATCTTCGGGCTTTCTATTCCTGTGGTATTTACTTTCTCAAAATTAAAAATAGCTCCACTGATCGGCTTTCTGCTTGCAGGTATTCTTGCCGGACCTTTCGGTTTGGGACTGATTCGAGACGTAGAAAACATCGAATTTCTGGCGGAGATGGGTGTAGTACTCCTGCTTTTTACAATAGGTATGGAATTCTCACTGCGCGACCTCCTGAAGCTTCGCAGAATTGTAATTTTCGGAGGTGGACTGCAGCTTTCCCTAACTGCTATCATTGTTGCCCTTATATTTCTCTGGATTGGCAATTCCAGAGAATCCTCGATTTTCCTGGGGCTTTTAGTGGCACTAAGCAGCACTGCAATTGTCCTTAAATTGTTACAGGAAAAAGGAGAAATCTACAGTCTTCATGGGCGAACTTCTTTAGGAATATTAATTTTTCAGGATATAGCTGCAGTGATGATTATACTTCTGATTCCGGTTCTTGCAGGTACCCCTGAAACAGAAAAATCTTTCTTGGAGCTTACCCTGCAGGGATTCGGGCTCATTATTTTTACTCTTCTAAGTGCCAGGTATGTGATTCCTTTCATCATGTACCACGTCGCTAAAACCCGGAATAACGAGCTTTTTCTTTTGAGTGTTATGGCAATCGGGCTCTCTGTAGCCTGGCTGACTTCAAAAATTGGTCTCTCTTTGGCTCTCGGGGCTTTTCTTGCTGGTCTGATCATCTCCGAATCTGAGTACTCGGTTCAGGCTCTTGGTAATCTCATCCCATTCAGGGATATGTTCATGAGCATCTTCTTCGTTTCATAGGGATGCTGCTCGATCTCGATATCTTAAGAGAGCATCTCTTTCTTATCCTGGCTGCTACCTTGACCATACTGCTCCTGAAAGTTGTTGCAAATAGTTTGAGTACATTTCTTATAGGCTTTCCTATGCATACGATGATCCTGGTTGGTTTTTCTCTTTCACAGGTAGGAGAGTTTTCCTTTATTCTTGCAAAAGTAGGTTTTACAAGCGGCTTGATCTCCTCTCTTACATACCAGGAATTTATGGATGTAGCTGTGCTTTCTATGGTACTTACCCCCCTTTTTATGAGTATAGGGTATCGAACCACGAATTTTGCCGAGTTGCTGCCTTTCCCTCCCATCTTGAAGCAAGGCTGGTACAGTAAATTTCAAGAAAATGAATCTGAAGAGAAGCTTGAAAACCATGTAATCATAGTCGGATTCGGGATAAATGGTAGGAATGTCGCGACTGCCGCAAAGGCAACTTCAATTCCCTACATAGTAATTGACATGAATCCTGAAGTCGTACGGGTAAAAAAACTGGAAGGGGAACATATATTCTATGGTGATGCTGCTCAGAGCTCTGTACTGGAGCATGCAGGTATCTATACAGCGAAATCCATTGTTGTGACCGCCGGCGATCCTGCCAGTGCCAAAAGGATAATCGAGGTTGCTCGCAGGTTGAACCCTCAAATTCATATTATCGCAAGGACACATTTCCTGAGCGAGCTGGATAAGTTTTATGCTTTTGGAGCAGATGAGGTAATTTCTGACGAGTTTGAAAGTTCAATAGAGCTTTTCACAAGGGTGCTTCACAGATACTTAGTTCCCAGCAATGAAATCAATTCACTGGGCTTAACTTTGCGTGCCGACCATTACGAGATGCTCCGGAATCCTGAAATTCGCAGGAAGAAAATGTATGATCTGGCTCTTGACTTTGCAGATGTAGAAATTCGAAGCATAAGGGTCGGCAAACTTTCCAAAATTGCAGGAATGACCCTCGGGGAACTCGATCTCCGAAAGAAGTATGGGGTATCTGTACTTGCAATTTCTCGCTTTCATAAAATAATTCCGGGACCAGAAGCTGGAACTGAGATTCTGGCGGATGACATCCTGCTTGTAATCAGTCCACCAGAAGAGCTCGATGAGGTTAGAAAGCTTTGCGAAGATAGTCTGGAATAAAAATCAACTCCTCTCTGTATAAAAACATGTAAAACCTGTGGTTTTTGAGGCTGGAGGTTTTAATCACCAGATCCTTTCTTCTATTGCTATACTTTTTCATATTATACTTGTTATATATGATATTGTTAACCCTGTTTGTATTGCCTTCCGGTTTGAAAACCAAACTAACTGAAAATAATTTGTATTGCCTTCCTGTTTGAGAACCAGATTAACTGAAAATAATCGGTTAAAACCAGAAGATTTGGATATCTTTGTTAGCTCTAAGAAAAGAAAATTAAAAGGCAATTAACAGGATACATGTAGAAAAGGGAGAAAACCTGTAGACGTGCGAGATATGTTTAAAATCCTTATCAGGAAATATTGAGTTTTCAGTTTTGGATTTTCTATCATAAAAGCCGTCAAATAAAAGCCGTCAATTTTCAAGATGAATCTTTATATCATATTAATTCAGATAAATTTTAATTCAGATAGATTTGTATATACAGATCCAGATTACATAAAGAACTTAAGATGCAGGCTTCAATTCTCTAACAGGTCAAATTAAATCTTAATCTAGGAGTCAAATTAGAATATATTTTACTGAATTTTTAATGCATTGTACACAAACAATAATTATAAATATGTACGCATCTTGTTTAATATATATATAATCTGGTGGAGCTTTTATGAGTAATATTCTTAAAGAAACTTTTCAGGAAGTAGCCCAAGCGGTCTTTCCCTTAGCGCTGGCAATAGGGTTGCTGTTACTTTTGTTCGTCGGTGTAAGTTGGAACGATCTTATTTCCTTTTTAATAGCTACAGCAATAACTGCACTAGGAATGATTTTTTTTCTAACGGGGGTTAAGGTAAGTATGCTCCCTATAGGAGGAGCAATTGGAGGTGACTTGCCTAAGCATAACTCACTGGGGTTCATTGCATTAATAGTATTTTTATTCTCATTTTTTGTAGCCATTGCAGAACCCAATGTAATTGTTTTAATTAACCTGGTTGATTCAGCTCTGCAGGGTAGCATAGATAGAAATTTACTGTTGTTCTCCATCGCTTTTGGAGTAGGTTTCCTTATGGCTATTGCCATCCTGAGAATAATCTATGGAACTCCGATCAGATATTTGTTTGCTGCAATTTATTCATTTATACTCGTGCTGTCCTTCTTCGTACCTGCTGATTTCTTAGCAATTTCCTTTGATTCTGGAAGCGTAACTACCGGGGCTATAATTTTGCCTGTGCTTATGGGACTTGGAGTCGGGGTAGCTTCAGTTTTGCAGGATAGATCTGAACTGGATGGATTTGGGCTTATAGGCTTGGCGACTACAGGTCCTATACTGAGTCTCATGCTTCTGGGGGTTTTATCTTCATGAGTTTGAGTATAGGAGGAATTTTTCCTGTAATTTTAGAAGTTATTCAGTCAATTGCTCCTCTAATAATTTTCTTTACACTATTCCAGATATTGTACTTAAAATTGCCACCATCACAGTTAGTAAAACTTTATACAGGATTAGCTTTCACTGCATTCGGTCTGATTTTGTTTCTCTATGGAGTCTCTAATGGCTTTCTTCCTGCGGGAACGAAAATAGGCGAATTTTTTGGTGATTCTAGAGAAAATCTCTTGATCCCTATAGGTTTTATCCTCGGTTTACTTGCTACTCTTGCAGAACCTTCTGTAAGAGTCTTATGTTATCAGGTTGAGGTGTCTTCAAATGGTTATATAAGATCAAATCTTATGCTTTACACGCTTTCCTTAGCAGTTGCTCTTTTTGCTGCTATTACAATGGCAAAAATTGTCTATAGAATTCCATTCCTGTACATAATAGTTCCAGGTTATTTATTTGCCCTTGTTCTATTATGGCTTTGTGACAGAGATTTTATAGGTATAGCATTCGATGCAGGAGGAGCTGTAACAGGTCCGATGGCTGTATCTTTTCTTATGTCTATGGCTGTAGGAGTAGCCACAGCATATGAAGGTGCAGACCCTGTAGCAGACGGCTTCGGTCTGATCGCAATGATAGCACTCGCACCTATTATTTTTGTTATGTTGCTGGGTGTTTATATAAGATTTAATGGAGGTATAAGAAATGTGTAATAAGAGTGAGTTTGTGTTAATAGTAACAATTGTCAAAAAGGGCTGGGGCGATGAGGTTATTAAAGCTTCAAGAAAAGCCGGTGCTCAGGGAGGAACAATCTTATTTGGTCGTGGTACAGGGATCCATGAAAATAAAAAAATTCTTGGCTTGATGATTGAACCGGAAAAAGAAATTGTACTTACAATAGCCAAGTCAGATATTGAAGAAGATATCAGGAATAGTATTATTGATGCTATAAACCTTAACGAACCCGGAACTGGCATAGGATTTGTAGTTTCCCTGGATAAAGTATTTGGGATTTGTCATCCTTTTTATGAAATGGGGTGTCCCCCCGAGAAAGAAACCTGAGCTTTTGAGGGTTCTGAGCTCATAAAAGCTTATAATTTTGGCTCTGTAGAGATCTCTAAAGCAAGAAGACTTCAATATTTGAACTGAATAGAAATGATATCTTCCTGCCTGTTTATTTTTCCTTTTTTTGAGCTAATTTAAATGAGTTTTTCTACAGAGTCAATTTGAAATCTTCGTTTAGTGGAGTTTACGGCTTTTTTCTACTTTAATTGTTATTTAGATAGAATATAAGATGCATTTTTTTGAAGAAATTCTTCTTTAGTTTAATTAATAAAAAAGAGGAAAAATAGTTTTGATTAAATAGCAGATTTAAGAGAACCCAATCAATCTTATATATCGTTGGATGGAATGGAATTCTAGTATTTTATGCAGCATAAATTAAATTTTTATGCAGTACGAATTAGATTTTTACGCAGTATGAAAGCAAGAAATCAGAAAAAGTATGGCAAGGCAAACACAAAATATAATCTCAACATATCTTAAAAATTTATCTTCCATAATTTTAATATACACTAAACTCATATAAATTATTTATCCTGTTTCATCCTACATACACATACTTAACATGCTTTCTAACTGCTTCTCTATTTTATAGCCCAGTCTTAATTAAGTTCGGCACGTATATTGAAAATATTTTCATGTATGAAGGCTATGAAGCTGATAGCTCGGAATGAAAAACTTGATTGGCTTCATTTTGGGAGAAAAACATCGTTTATTTAACCGTAGAGGGTTTCTTCATCAGAAACTACTGGCAAGCCTGAAACTCAACCTCTTTTACCAGAATATTAAATCCATAAAATTTATCCAGATAAACTTAGCTTTCCCGATTCCATGAGGCAAATAAACCCGTAGAAAAGAAGCAAAATAATTCTTTTTATTTCCTGAAAAGCAAGACCTGGTGATTATGCAGCTCCATGTTAGCTAATCTTTCCTCCATGAATTAATGGCAAAGCATCCTGAAAATCAATTTTAATTTCTAAATATATTTATATGGAATGAAGGACAGTTTATTTAATGGGCATCTGTGGATATAACGACTAATAGCTTATGCTATCAGTCAATCATAAAGCCTGAATAAACAGGTTAAGAAGAAAATAATCAGGAGGAGAAATCTATGATGCAAGCGTTTATAGTAGAACATTATCTGAATAAGGATGTAGACGTTTACTGTGGTGGTCCCGACGTTTTCAGTGGAAATGTAGTAGCCTGTGCCGATAATGTACTGACGCTTGATAATGAAGGGAGACTTACCCATATAGCAATCGACAAAATAATAGCATTGTGGGGTCAATAAGCTCAAGATTATATATTAAAAACATCATATTAATTGGAATAACCAGAACAGGTGAAATCTTACTTATTTTCTAAACCTGGATAAAATTGGATGAAGTGTTTGGCGACTGGATCGGACTTTGTTCCCGGAAAAAGAAGTTAGTTCAAGCCAGCAGGGTAAGAAAGTCCGTCATATTGGAAAAATATCTGAGGTGCAAAGAAATGCAGTCTTTTATAGTGAAAAACCTTCGAGGTGAGGTTGTAGATGTCTACTGTGGGGGTCCAGATGTCTTTAGCGGAAGGGTAGAAAGCTGCGAAGACAATGTGCTCTGTCTTGAACAGAATGGAAAGTACACGTACATAGCAATGGATAAAATCATAGCTGTATGGCGTGCACAAGCTCCATAAAAAATTTACTGAATAAGGATACTGGATATAATGGAAAAGTCTGGAAGTAAGAAGTTCCTCCTTTTCCACCAGTTTTTAAGCTCTCAAAAGACTCAGGCTGTCCTGCCAGCTTAAAATTTTTGTATATGCTGTCCCTTTTTACTTCCGTAGCTTATGCTTTCATATGGCTTTTTGCATGGGAAGCAATAAACTCCCTCATCAATTTTGCCCCGAGCATGGCGGTTTGACCGGAATCATATTCAGGGGCAATTTCTACAATATCAAAAGCCATTGAGAAAGGCGCAAGCGTTCTTATTGCAGTCCTTACGTCCCTTGCACTCAGCCCGAAAGGCTCAGGCGTGCCCAAACCGGGGGCATAAGCCGGATCTATTGCATCCATGTCAAGGGAAAGATATAGCTGGCTGCAGTCAAGCCATTCGAGAGCCTCTTTAAGGATCTCTACCATACCTGTGGATTCCACATCATCGGCTGTATAGTATTTCAGATTATTTTCCCTTGCAAAAACCCACTCTTCTTCAGGACCGCTTCTTATGCCTATAGAGACCATGTTCTTTGTAATCTCATCGAGAATATTTCTGGATACGCAGGCATGGTTATGCTTAAAACCTCTGTACTCTTCCCTCAAATCGAAATGAGCATCCAGAATGAGTATCCCAAAATCCTCTCCTGCAGCTTCAGCACAGGCTTTTGCCATAGCAAAGGTCAGGGAATGTTCTCCTCCAAGCATAATGGGAAGCTTTCCATCTTTCAGGAGGTCTTTTGTAGCTTCGTAGAGGCTTTCCAGAGTCTCATCAACCGAGGCTGAGGTTTCCAGGTTTCCTGCATCATGGATAGGTAGATCCACAAGATCTATGTCGAAAGTCGGGTTATAACTCTCGAAATTTGCAGAAACCTGCCGCATTGCATCCGGAGCCCAACGGCTGCCTGCCCTGAAAGAAGAGGTGTTGTCAAAAGGCACACCGAAGATAACATAACGAGCAGACTCATAGTCTGCAAGAGCATCTATAAAGGAATTGGGTAAAAACATAGTGTAACCTATATAATTATTCATTTAAAAAAGAATAGCTCAGGTTTTTTAACCTGAGTTTTTACTTTGGTTCTGGAAGTTTAAGTCCTTATGTCGAGTTTGGTCTTGCCGAGAGCTGTGATGTAAGGAACTTCCTCACCCTCTTTGACCTTATCCTTGTACTCATCGGGGATTACAATCTCAAAGGTTGAGAAGTCTCCCAGATCCATGAGCTGGACAATGTCACCAGTAATCGAGATTACCTGTGCGGTTTTTCTTTCCACAATCGGAACATAGATTTTGTTTGCAACGGAACCTACGTAGGAGCGCTTCTGACCATCAAAGAGACCGATAGCCTCTATCCTTGCCTTTGCAGCTCCGTGCTTTCCCGGCTTGGATTTTGTAATGCTCTTTATGACGCATGCTTCGTCATCAATAATTACGTATTTTCCTTCTTTGAGATCTTTAACTTCTACCTGTTGTTTCATAACAATTCTCCCTTACGTTTTTAGGATATTTATAAATAAGCTGTAAAACACAATTCCGGGCTCCCTTGATAAAATTCCGCGATCTGGTGGAGTAGTATAAGAAGGCTTTCCTGATTTTTAAGCCTGCCTCTTACTCTATCCATGCATCGCTCAGACCTGCATGGAAAAACTGGAAAATATTCCGAGCTTGGGGGTGCCTGCAGAATTCATCCATAGATCGAGATCTAATACGATTAATTATCCATGACTATATAACGCTTATGCGAGATTTTGCGCCTTTAAGCCAACTTTCGGGGAAAACTGCCCTGAATATCCCAAAAATTCGTGGCTAAAGATAATCCCAGACTAAGGGAAATACTGGATTTCAAGGAACATTTTCCTTCCGGTTTTCTCTTCAAAAATTGAGTTCAAGTTCTTTTAATTTCTCCAATCTGGGTACTCCTTTATCATCCCAGCCGCGGTAATGATAGTACTCCTGAAGCGCAGCTTTAAACTCCTGCCTAGAAAATCCATATCCTTCATTTTCTTCTACATTTTCAAACAGCCTCTCAGGAAGGGTATCATCTTCGCAGGTAAATCCTGCTTTAAGGTTATAAATTCTTTCAAGATTATAGATTCTTTCTCCAACTCTCAGGAGTTCTGCAGGTGATATTTCTATACCTGTTCCCGAAAGCAGGAGAGATGAACCGAGTTCTTCATTAATGGCAAAATCTGAGAAGGGGCAGAATACAAAAGAGTCAAGCACAGCGGTCAGGTTTTCAAATACCTGAAGGATACCTGCTTTTCCTTTGAAGCTCAGACGATCAAGATTCACTGGCTTCCCAAGCACCTCGGGTCCTACCATGAAAGCAGTCAGGTAGTCTCCACCGTGGCTGGATGTGGCATAAGCCAGTGCCTGTCCCTTTACTCCTCGTGGATCAAAGCCTCCGAGTTCAAGCCCCTTCACATCCATGCTCAAATCCTCTCTCCCAATACCTGAAAGATATCTTTTGGCTCCGCTCCCCATTTTTTCCCCTTCCCCTATTTCAAGGAGCAGGGATTCCAGTCCTTTAGCTTCTATTTTTCCAGGCTTGAGTTCTGAACATGCCCCGAGTATGGAACCTGCCGAGATCGGATCAAGCCCGTAATCCTTGCATATTTTGTCCGCTCTCAGCACCGAAATCAGGTCAGGGTTTTCAAGGTTAAACCCGAATGCCCAGAGGGAATCATAATCAGGCACAATCTGCCCTGTTTCTTTAATCTTTTTCTTGCAGCCCAGAGGACAGCCAGGGCAGCTCTCTTTTTCAAGCTCAAAAGAGGATTTAATACTCTCTCCTGAAAACGCATCTGCAAAAGAAGTTCCTCTCCTGGAGAAGTTTCTTGTTGGGATGAGATTCATATAATCCAGTAATTTTACAAGAGCGCATGTGCCGTAATTTGCAAGTCCTTTGGAAAGCACAGGGCTCGCATCAAAAAGTTTCAATACTTTTGTCTCAAGCTCCCGGAATCTATCTGGATCAGAAGGTAAAAGTTCGGCTTCTCCTCTTACGACCACGGCTTTGAGCATCTTTGAGCCTGCAACCGCACCAAGACCCCCTCTTCCACTGTGAAGGAAGTCTACAACAAATGAAGAAATAAGAACCTGCTTCTCTCCTGCTCTGCCTATACAGGCTACGCTGCCTTTTTCCTTAAGAGCCTCAGTACATGCCCTGATATTCTTTCCCCAGAGCTGTCCTGCCGACAAAATTTCAATATTTCCCTCCCCAATTTCTATATACGAAGGTCTTTCTGCCTTTCCGGCAATGATCAGGGCGTCAATTCTGGCTTTCCTGAGTTCTCTCCCGAAGTCCCCACTAATATTCCAGCTAAATATTGTACCTGTCAGCGGCGATTTTGATGTCAGGACTGCTCCAGAAGCCATGGGAGCAAGACCAGAAAGAGGTCCGGAGGTAAAAATTAATGGATTTGCCGGGCTAAGAGGATCATTATCTGGGTCTGTAAGTTCAGAAAGCAGTTTTACCCCAATTCCCCTGCCGCCCAGATATTTTCTAATTAAACTTTCTTCAGTCCTGAAGGTCTTCACTGATCCTGAACCAAGGTCTATATATATTGTTTTTCCTGCCCAGCCATCCATATTAATTCCTCAATTCCCTTTCCCGGTTTGCTATTTAATCCTTATTTCTAATCTTACTTCTCTAATGCTTCCTTATTTTTGATCTTACTTTTCTAATGCTTCCTTATACCTTTTCCAGGTTAGTTATCTTTATATAACATGTTTTACAGTTTTTTATCCCTTCTTTCTGGTTATAGATTCGATTTTAACTCTTAATTTGCCTCAATCTGATCTATTATTCTCTTTGCTTCCCTTTCCATATAATCCGCTTCGTCAGCTGAAATCTGGTTGCACATTTCCATTTCTCTAGCCAGATGAATGAAGGATTTAAGCATTGAAACGGCTTTTGCGTTGTCACAGTTTTCATAGTGGCACATCGAGGTATCCAGAAGGGTAGCCAACCCTGTTTTTGTTTTAACCTGGCATTTATATGTACATTCTACATATTCCTTAAGAGCCAGTATCCTGTCGAGGGGTGTTAACTCAGAAGAACAGTTGTCTGGAATCTGGGTTTCATCGTCTGTCCCGTCATCTGTCCCCGCATCGAATTCATTGTCTGGAAATTCAGTACAATTGTCTGTATCATTTTCTGTCTCGTTTCCATTCACAGGCGGCACTTCATCCAAATCAAGGGTAAACATGTAGATATCCTCGTTTCCATTGCGAGAGTCCTGCCAAACTATTCTGTTCTCATAGATAGCAGGATAATTTGCTGATCCAGTGTTACTGATTTTACTTTTAGTGGCAGTGGAGATATTGTACATGTAAATGTCCCAGTTTCCATTGCGATCATCTGCCCATACTACTCTATCCCCATAGATATTCGGATTCATCTGGCACGATTTATTAGGAGTTACCTGGGTCTCCGTGGAGGTCGAGATATTATACATGTAGATATCTCCATTTTCGCGTCCTCCGTTGCGGGAATCCTGCCAGACTATCCTGTTGCCGTAGATATCAGGATTCTGCTGCTCTGCCTCATCGTTTGTGATCGGAATTTTAGCGGAAGTGGAAATATTATACATTTGAATATCCCAATTTCCATTACTATCATCCTGCCAGACTATCCGGTCTTCGTAAATAACTGAGTTTCTTTCCGAACCTGCAGTCGCATTTCCTATGGTCATAAAAAATAGAACAAAAAATATTCCAGAGAAAATTACAGTTCTGTTATCAATTTTCATTTAACTTACCCCTTAATCCATAAAGGATTTCTACCCCTGGTTTGAAGTGTTCCAGAATCCGATTCTCGTTTTTGCGCATTGAGTTCTAATTTGCAGGAAGAATTTTTTTACAACTATCCAGGTGTACGAGACCTGCAGCCTCTACTCTGAAAACCTTTTAGAACTTCAATCACAATCTTCAAACTTAGTCTTTTAATCTACTAAAGGCACTGAGTTCTGGAGCCTAATTGTGACTGTGACATTCAAAAAACAGATCAAAAAAGTCTCAGCTTTTTCGCTGGTTCCAGGAGACCAGGTTGAAAGAATGGATTTTACCCTTTCCATTCTAAAAAAATTATATGCAGTACAGAATATATCTTTTTCGATTTAAGTTAACACCTAATATTTTAGATTAATAGTTTAAAATAACAAATAAAATTCTTATCTTTCCTGGATATTTTTTAAAAGGGCGGATATGCTTTTTTACTAATTTGAAAAAATAAATTTATTATCAATTCTCCCAGAATTTACCGATTTTAGGATTATATCCTGAAAATCCTGAAAAAGCTAGTCTTTAAGACAGGTAATCTCAAATATTATTTTATGAATCTGAAGAAACCTTACATAGTTTCTGTATATGCCATTCTCCGGAATGAGAAAGGCGAGTTTCTGCTTCTCAGGCGGTCGGAAAACTCCCACAGCAATCCGGGAAAATGGGATCTGCCAGGGGGAAAGCTGGTTCGTGGGGAACCCCTTGAAGAAGCTGTTGTGCGGGAAGTCTGGGAAGAGACCGGGATCTCAATCGTGCCTGGAGGGATCGCAGGGTATGCCACCTTTGAGCTTCCGGATAAAAGGGTAATTGCTATAGTATATAATGGGGGATATGTTATTGCTGATGTAAAGTTGAGTCACGAGCATGTGGAATACATATGGAGTCCTCTTAATCGCATCCTGAAGATGGATGCTCTTCCTGACCATTTCAGAGAATTCTTTATGAGATTCGCCGCGGAAAATAAAGAACCTCCAGAACTGCCTATTTAATCCAGATTTACTTTGAGGTCACTTTAAGAAAAATTTACTTGAAATCAAATCTACTTGAGATATTTCTCCTCAAGTATTTTCCTTTTTTTCCTGCTGTGCAGCCAGCTTATTCCTAGATAGAGGAGAACTGCTAGAGCTGCAAAACCTGCTAAACGCAGCACATTGCCGTACTTGCTCAGGAGGAGAGGATTTATGTTATCTCTCAGCTCATACTCGGGATACATTATGTCTCGCCTGTTGTTGCTGTGACCCAGCCCAAGGGCATGTCCAAACTCATGTTTTGCAATAGAGAGCATTGTAGCATCCCCGTACTGACGCCAGGCTTTTCCCTTGTAGTTCCCGACCTCAAGAACTATATCTACCCGTACAAACCGACCATTAGATACCGTGGGGCTTGCATAACCGGCTACGCCTGAAGGAGCTCCTTCAACAGCTTCCAGGTTTTCTACCCATTTTACTCTGATATCAGCATCTTTCGAATCAGCAAATTCGAAAACAGGCTTGTATTTTAGTTTTCCATTTCCTCCTTTCTCCCAGTATTCCATAGCCTTTTCTATCTGTGTATAATAGGTAGGGCTATAGTGTTCGGGAACATTGGTGTTGTCTATATATACAGTAATAGGGGAATGATCCCACGGATAGTCCAGAATCCTTTCTTGATTTGAATTGGATGCAGCTGAAACAGCAGGTAAAATAGGTACTATCAGTAACAGTACAAAAAACAGTTTAATTCCGTAAATACGGTTTCGATTTATACGAATCAGCCTCCATACTAAATGCTATCTGACCCTGAGAACTTGATGTAAATGTATCGATCTCCTGAATATATCTACATACCCCACAGCTCCCTCGCATATATTCGCATAAGCCTGATGCAAAAGCGTGGTTTAATTGACGTATTGTTTTAATTATTTACGGAGATGCTCCCGGCAGTAGCTTCTTGTCAGAGAATTATTCTATAAAAATTAGAAAACTTTTGTAATATTTTTACAATATTTATAAAAACCTGATTGATATGATTGATATATTACTGGACCTTCCTATTTATTTAAGAGCTGCTCTGGAGATATCACATATCTCACAGTTGGGATCAGAGCAGTGTTTTTCTTCTTTCTCTTCCTCACATCCATCCTCCGGGAATTCGGATGCAAGCGCTCTTGTACTTTCGGCAAGCACGGCAGCATTGGAGATGGATGCTCCTATCATAATGGCGTAAAATATCTTTTCTTTTTTTATCCCTCTTCTTTTTGCAATTCTAATGTGCATTTTCAGGCAATGCTCGCAGCGAAGAGCAGATGCCACACCTATGGAAATAAGTTCCACCGTTTCCGGGTCAAGATTCTTAAATTCCCTCATTATGGAGTTATCATAAAGCGTTTTTGGAATAAAAATCTCCGGAAGATCCTTCATGAAGTTCATGATGTAAGGAACTTCGCCATACTGATTCCGGACATCCTCAAGGAGTTCAGGAATAGCTCTCTCAGGGTCCTCTTTTAAAATTTCCACAATATCCTCAAGTTCCATACGAAACCACCAGCATAGATCAACGTGGAAAAAGGGTTCAGTCACCGTTTTCCGGGTAAGGCTTTACAGTTTAAAGGATAAGTGAAAATACACGAATCCAGTAAAAATGCAAAGTTGACAACTCTTAACACAACAGAATTCGGATCAAATTGCAAAACCAACTTCAGATTTAGATTTGATTTTTATCAATATATAATTTTTCATTTTTGATCTTGAAATATTTGCGAGTTCGGAAAGTGTGACCCCTTCATCAAATTCAAGTTTCTCAATCCTTTCATGGAATTCATCATAAGGCAGTTTGACTCTTAACCCATTGAGCTGAAGGGTAAGTGGAGCAGGCGAAAGTACAGTTCGGATTTCAGGAATCTGGTTTTCAATCTCTTTCATAACTCTGGCAGGAAGCACTGCGAGGGGATCTTTTGCTTGCTGCTTACGGATATTGTCAGCAATTTTCGCAACCCCTTGATTGAGTTTCTCAAGGGCTTCAATCTCTTCTGCTCTCCTTAGTCTGTGGGAAGTCCTTCCGATATTCCCAACATAGAGGTCTGCTCCGGCAACTTCCTCGGTTTTCAGGTCAGGTCCACCTGTTACCACTATCGGGATTTCTATGCCCTCAAAGAGTTTTGGCTTCTTGTTTATTATACAGTCACTGAATGACCCGAATGTGAAAACTGCAATATCGTGCTCGTTTATCAGTTTTCTTTCATAATCCATAGATAGAGACACTCTGCGCCCCATCCCCCTTGCAAGGCCTATCATGTTCGTGTTAGCTCCGGGGTGGCGAAGGTACTCGGCTACGTCACAGGCTGAATGTGGAAGGTGATGAGAGGCAAGGGTAGGGGAAACAACTGCAATCTCAACTCCGGTCAGGGGAGCTTCTATCAACATCCCTAACAGTTCGTCAGATAGCTTTTTTACTACTGGGATATCTTTTTCAGGAATAAGCATTATGAGATTTACTTCAGTCCCTGTGACCACTTTCTGGACTATGTAACCTCCCAGATCTTCCAGCAGCTCGATTAAAAGCCCATGCTTGTGGACACCACCTGTATAAAGGTAGGGTTTGAGTACAGCAGCCATCTTACGTTTTCCCTCCTTCCATCAATTTCTCGAGCATTGTCTCTGTTTCTTCGATCCATTCATGTTTTAATGCTTCCTCGGACGCTACGAAAATAAACTTGTTGCCTTTATACAGGTGGTAACGAACTCTGAAGCCTTCGGGAGTAATGCGGATTGCAAAATCAACAAGGTTCTCATGAAGTCTGTGCCTGGGATCTGCAACAACCATATCTTTAAGAAAACTCGCTTCTTCCTCTGCCCTGTCCGTACTTATGGCAACAGTCCAGCGGTCAGGCTGGCTGATATTAGCTCTCCCGTAACGTTCCCAGAGTTTTCTCAGTAGCTCCGGAATATATTGCTCTTTCTTTATTGAGATTATTATCTCGCCTGCAACCGGTTTTGCCTCCACATCGGCAATATCAATTGTTGTAACTCTGGTTCCTACATCCCTGAGGATTATTGCCATTTGAAAGAGGGAGTCTTCAGGTCTCAACACAACCTTTATTCTCCCTATTGCCGGAGCAAGCCTGAGACTTGCCATGTTGTCTTCGATTATTTTCCTGTAAAATTCCTGCTCAGAAGGAATTGCGGACTCGACAGCAAAAACCTCAAGCGAATCCATCTTTTCCTCACTCCTCTACATATCCTGAAGCAAGCAAAGCTGCTCCTACTGCTCCTATAAGATGAGAGTCTTTGGGCACGAGGACATCGATCTTGAGAAGCCTCCCCAGGGCTATTGGAACTCCTTCAATCAGGGATGAGCCTCCCACAAGAATCAGCGGTTCTATTACCTCCACTTCCTGCAACTGCTGCTCATAGATCTGTTCCACCACGCTGTAACAAGCCGCAGCTGCCACATCTTCAGGCGTAGATCCTTTAGCAAGGGAATTTACAAGGGACTGAATTCCGAAAACTATACAGTAGCTGCTCATGGGCACCCTTTCGTGCATTCCTTTGACTGCCAGGGCTCCGAGTTCAGTGATGTCTACCCCAAGCCGTTTTGAGATCATTTCAAAGAAACGTCCTGAGGCACCTGCGCAGATCCCGCCCATTGTAAACATTCCGGGGATTCCGTCTTCAACCGAGATTGCCTTGTTGTCCATACCACCTATATCAATAACGGTTGCAGGACCTTTCTGCCTGTCTGCAAGATAGACCGCTCCTTTTGAGTTGACGGTAATTTCTTCCTGGATAAGCTGAGCTTTTAAATGATTCCCTACAAGGAAGCGCCCGTATCCAGTAGTACCTAGAGCCTGGATTTCTTCCCTGGAGACCCCGGCTTCTTTCAGGGCAATAGAGTACGCCTCTTCGGCACTATCAAGGACTTTTGTTGTGGGTACCCATCCCTTGCCTATTATTTTGTTATCCCTCATTATCACGGCTTTTGTAGTTGTTGACCCTGAATCTATTCCCGCAGTCAGTCCTGTCTGAACCTCCCTTGTAAGGAGGTGCCTGCGTCTGACAATCGTGGTCAGGGCTTCCAGACGCGTGAGCAGGGTACCTGCCGTTGTGCTTTCAGTAAATGAGTAACTGATTACCGGGATTTTTGAGTGCCTGTAGATGTACCTCCTGATCTCATTTCGTACAATAGCCCCTTCAGCACAGCGGAAGCAGGTAGCAATAAAAACCCCATCCACATTGGCTGTGCCTTCGACGACAGCCTTTGCTCTGGCCATCATAAGCCTTAGATCCCCACTTGCGACCTCAAGCCCGAAATCCCTGCCTATGGTATCTATAGATGCAATATCAACCTCAGGGAAAACAAATTTTGCATTTACTTTAGCTGCAGCTTCTTCAAACTCGGGCTGAACTCCAGCATACTCAGAGCCGCAGGAAACCAGCGCAATCTTTACTACCTCGGATTTTTGAGCGCTCATTCCTTTACCTCCTCTTCTGAAGACTCTTTCTCTCCCGCCTTTTCCTCTTCTTCAGGTTTCTCCTTGGGCAGCGTTTCCAGAAATTCTGCAATTTTGTTTACAAAATCGCGGGCTTCTTCGTCGGACTCCGGATACTTTACCTCAAGAACAGGGACACCTTTTGAGCGAATCAGATATTTTACCAGTTCGTTTGTGCGATTACAACCCACACAGCCGAAGTCCGCGGGAGGGTTCTCAACAATAATTGCGGCTTCTGCCTGTTCTACAAGGGGACCCATAAGGGACATTCTTCCTCTTACTCCAGCCGGGACTTCAATTGCAGCATATTTAAGACCCAGTTTAGGGTCTTCTGGAGTTATATTTATAGGAGGAGAGTCCAGGCTGAGACTTGTAACTTTTTCTCGGATCTGGCTCATAACGGTTAAGGGTTTGTGCCCGAAACGTTCAACCAGGTCGGCCAGAATAAGACTATTTAGAGGATAAATGAAAACTTTTGCCAAAAAACTCACCTCGCAAGCTCCTCTTTAATAATTTTATCAAGATCTGAAGTTTTAAGCTTGCATTTCGTTTTGCATTTCTCTTTTACATGCTCCTTTATTTCAAGTTCGTCAAGTGCAGCTCCTATAGCCGGAAGCATTTTCACTTCTTCCCTCAAAAAATGGAATCCTGGCCGCGGGCCTCCACCCCTGCTTGCGCGGCAGCGTCTCTCATCTCCTGGAGGGAATCCCCTATCCTTTACAAAAATATGATTTTTGTCCAGCTGCCGGATTTCTTCGACCACTGCCTGGACATCGTTTTTAGCTCCTGAAACAATAAGTCCAAAACATGTCTCCTTTACCGTAACTGGAAACTCTGATTCGTAAATCTTCATAGCTGCGTCTGAAGGCAGCACTTTATCCGAACTGATTACAATGTACTTTGTTGTAATCTCTTCTTTTTCAGTTTCCGTCATCTTTCGTCTCTCCTTGGCCCCGGGAGACTTAGCCTCTATAAATGTGAATCCGTTCAAACATTTGAATTTGTTAAATTAATCAATAACTGTTGATCTGCTTATCAGCCAAGTTTAACCTTATACTGACAAGCCGATATTGCTCAGTTGTTTAGTAGCCCGGTACTTATTATGGCTATTTTATCTGTTTGCGCTAATGTATATTACTTCTTTTATATATTATTATGTGCGCTCAGTATTTTTAAGTTTGCTTGCGCACAATTTCAGTTACATATATAGTTTCTCCTTCTTTGACATCGAGGAGTTTTTCAGGATTTATTATCCGACCAACAATATTGGTTGAGGAGAATCTTTCTCCAGTAGGGCCAAAGAGCTCGTCATCGCTAATTCTAACTCCAATAGTTCCCATTCTCTTTGCCGCCTGATTTGTAATTCCTATTTCTCCTCCGAGTACCTTATCCGTGGGTGTGTTTTCCGGAAGGATTTCTTTATATTTGACGACTTCTTTTTCAGTTTTAAAAAGATAGGTGTCGTCGTATATCATATAAACAGGCAATTTTCCTACGGTTTTTGTCTTAAGCTCAAGAGCATGCCGGAAAAAATCCACAGATTTGGGGGCTTTTTCAGGATAAAGTTCAATTTCAATTAATTTTTCTTTGGGTACTGCATATGCAGTCACCTTTGCTTCTCCAAGAATCTCCAGAGTTGTTGGCGGATCCTGACTGACAATTATTCCATCATCTTTGGTATATCCAGCCCTTACCAGTTCGACTCCTATTAAAGAAAGTACGGGTTCTGCTTCCTCAAAGGTGTGCCCCAGAAGAACTATTTGAGGAGGAAGGCTTTCAACTGAGAGTTTCTGTCCTTCTTCTGCTAGCTTGATCAGTTCAATACCTTTTGTTACCTGCCCTACAACCGAATGTACAAGGCTTGAGGGTCGGTCTTCTTTAGAAATATATATCCTGCCCAATCCGTATCCTACTGTTCGGATAGAGATTGCACCTTCTTTCCTCGGCTCGAAGTTCTCGTAGGGGGCAGGTTCTCCTTTCAGACCGTCATCTGAAATAAATGAACTGGTAGTAACATCTACAGTAAAGGTTCCTTCACGGGTCAGGGCATAGAAATGCTCTGCTCCGCTGGGAGCATTTCTGGAAAGCTCTACCTCAAAATAAGTAAATATGCTATCTCCATCTTCAAGCGGAGTAGAAAGATCAGTTGTACAGACTTTCTCTGAGATTTGTTCCCACTCTATAATTGGTTCAATATTAAGAATAGTATCCTCTCTGGAAAGCCTGGATAAAATTTTTCTTCCAGACACAACTTCTGCAAAGGTTCCGTCTTCAGGAGTCCCATACTCTGCAGCATGTCTTTTCAGTGAAAAGATAAGATGAGTATTACGGGGATCAAACCCACCTGCTCCAAACATCACTTCAAACGCTTCAAAATTACCAGTCTCATGCGAAGGTTTAATGGCGGCTTCAAAGGGTCCAAAAGCCAGAGCTTCAGGGCTTGCCCAGTGCACAGGCTTCCCCTGATATTCTTTAAAATGTTTAGCCCATAAGCTTCCTGAAGGTGACTCTGGGTCTTTTACTTCTATCCTGATTTCTCCTCTGGAAGTGTTGATAGCGTACTCGGTGATTATCTCTGTCCTTTCTTCAGCGGTCTCTTTCAGAATTCCGATCGCCGTACCTTCCACGTAAGGGGCTCCGGAGACTTTAAGGGAGTCCCCAAGGGTAGAGCTTGCAGGTAAGGTATATTTTTGCCCATTCACCTCTACGCTTATCTCATTACTCGTAATCGGCACCTCATTTCGGTATTTTCCATACTAAGAGGTGGCAGCATATTTATATTTCTTCTGCAGCTTTGATCCTTTCTTCCTCAGTGAGCTGAGATAGTACGCTCTTCGGCTTACCTATGTCTACAATCTTACCATTGCGCATAAGTGCAACACGGTCACAGACCTCGTTTACAAAATCGATATCATGAGAAACGATAACAAATGTCTCTCCTAGCTCCTCTCTGGCTTTCAGGATGGAATTAGTTACTGATACCTTGGTAATAGGGTCCATAGTACCTGTTGGCTCATCCATAATAACGATTCTGGGCTCCTTGATCAGGACCTGTGCAAGTGCAATCCTATGCCGCTCCCCTTCACTCAGTTCATCGGTCATTTTGGGTAAAATAGCTTTTGCCTTGTTTTCCTCAAAGCCTGCAGCTTTGAGAGTCATTATGGCTTTCCTGACTCCGAGTTCAAAAGGCAGGTCAAGGCTAATAGATTCAGTGAGATTGTCAATTACAGAGCTGTGAGTGTAAAGGCCATACTCCTGATGCAGGAATCCCATATACTTGGTCGCCCTTCCTTTGTTTTCAACTCCGAGCTTTGTCATATCAACCCATTCATCTCCCACGCGAACCTCAACTTCCCCGGATGTGGGCGGTAAAATCCCCATAAGAATCTTTGAAGTTGTGGTTTTGCCTGCTCCGCTCACCCCAACAAGTCCGAAGATTTCTCCTTCTTTTACATCAAAGGATATACCATCTACGGCTTTTACCACGCCACGGTCAACTGAGATATAACGTTTGGAGAGGTTTCTTACCCTGATTATAGGTTCCCCGACCATGACATTTCTTTCCTGTTTTACCACGGACACGCTCTGCATGAAGATTGCAGAGACCTCAAGCGGGTTACCTTCCTGAACTACTTCTCCGTTTTCAAGCAGGATGGCTTTATCTGCCATCTGTTCTATAACTTCAGGCCAGTGAGAAGTCAGGATCATGGTCATATTATAGTTCTTTACCGCCCTGGTCATAGCATCATGGACCAGTTTTGCAGTCATGGGGTCAAGGGTGCCTGTGGGCTCGTCAGCTAACAGAAGCATGGGATTCCTCACAAGCTGCCTTGCGAGCACAACCCTCTGTTTCTCTCCACCCGAAAGTTCTCTTGCAACATGCATCATGCGGTGACTCAGGTTTACTTCTTCCAGCAGTTCGACTGCTTTTCTCATAGAGTCCTTTCCAGAGTATCCAATTTCATTCAGAGAGTTTATAACGTTTACAAGAACTCTCTCATCTCCGTAAAGGGCAAAGGTACGCTGAAGCATGATAGCTATACGCTTGGTAACGTCTTTCCTTATCGGGTCGTAAAGGGAAAGTTTCACGAAATCCGCATCGAAAGCTTCCAGGGTTTCTCCACATACAGGACATCTCTGACCTGTTTTGCTGGGACGATCTATATATCCGCACTTCGGGCAACGGGCAAGATGATATATCACTTCACCTGAGACGTTTTCAAAAGATTCTGTACCGCGCAGTATGTGCATCAGGATTGTCTTCCCGGCCCCGCTTTTTCCCAGAATTCCAACAACTTCTCCTTCGTTAATGCTTAAATTTACATTTTTCAGGGCTTTGTGACCGTTGAAATCTACGGTTAAGTTTTTTACTTCAATAAATACTGGCATGGATTTTCCTCCGCATTATGAGCTGCAAAACTTTCTGGTGGCTCTTGCCTGCCTGGGCATATAGCTCAAGAGCGAAAAGCAATTACTACAGGTGAATATTACAATAATATAAACAATGAATTTCACACATTTGGGCAGCAACTACATAAGAGTAAAGATTACATAAACATAACGCATTATTTTTTCACTGTTAACATTTAAAGCAATACTTAAAACGATTCATCTGGCGAATTTGCTTATAATCAGTGTTGATTTTGTTCTATTATATTGATTCGTTGTGTTATTTGATTCCTCTTACTATATTGGATCGTTGTGTCATTATTGATTCCTCTTACTATATTGATCCGTCGCAACATATCGGTTCATTTTATATAAAAGATGTTTTTTATACACTGGCTATAATGCTTTTACCACATCCACAACTTTTATTATGTTGTCAATTATCACGTCTGCTGCCTCTCTGAGTTCTTTGGGCCTTTTGTCACCCTGCTGCGTTGTCATAACTCCCACATCCGCTGCTCTTAACGCCCGTATGTCATTGATTCCGTCCCCTACCATGACTACTTTTTCATATTTGTTTTTTAGCTCAAGCACAATTTTTTCCTTCTTCAGGGTGTCTGAAAGGGCAAAGACTCTCTCCTGTGGAATGTTTATGAACTCAGCCAGTTGTGTGAGAGCTAAATGACTATCCCCGGATGCTATATACGTATCTACTTTCATGGAATGGAGAGTCTGAACCGTTTGTAGCGTGGTATCGAATACGTGTCCGCCTGTGCTCAGTACATAGGGTACGTTTCTGGCTTCAGAGTCAACTATCATGCCAGCTGCAAGGTAAAAAACATTAGGGCAGCGGGTTGTGACTGCCTTCAGCACATCATGTATATCACTCATTCTAGGTGATGTTCCTCTTATGATTTCATATGCAATTTCCGGGGTAAATTTTCCTTTTGAACAGCTTATACCTATTGAAACCCTGTATTCTTTTATAAACTCAAATATAGGCATGTCTTTTCTTGAGCCCAGAATTATATCACTTTCGGCGTTCAGGACTACAAGCCCACATCCATTCTTTTGCGCGACAATAGCAGTACTCTCTATATTCTCAAGGATGTTTCCGGTGCTGACTTCCTTTGCTACTCTGTACATTTGTAGAAGGGTTCCGGCGCTATCAAAGACCACTGCAATTCTTTTGGGCATACCAATTGATTACCCTATAAATAAAAAAATCTTTGCAAATCTGGAAATCCAGCATGATCTCATAAAATAAGTTTAAAGAAAAGTTAACTTCACATTATTGAAGCCCCTGAAATCAGGACTCCAGCAAAAAACCCCAGGATTACCCCGGAATTCAGGAAGGGAAGTCCTGCCTGGGGTTTTCCTTTCATCACCAGAATGGAGAGTATTGCATGCCCTACAAGAGTACCCAGCATAGCCCCGAGGACTGGATACGAAATTCCATTGTTCTCTATAAAGACGTTTGCCGAGACTACCAGCAGGGTGGGCATAACCGCATCTCCAAGACCCATGAAAAAAGCTTCACGCGTTTCTCCAGGTTTAAAATCTTCCTTCAAGAAGGAGTAATTCGAATGTTTTGGTATTACGAACAGGATTGGAAGCTTCAGATCCATTATTCCCTCAGCCATAGTAATCATATGTTTTGTCTTGTATACCGAAATGGCATCATAGATTGCAAGAAGTAGCAGAAGTACTATTACAGGGATTACTGAAAGGGAAATTCCTATCAGGGCACTGACCCCGGCTGCAATACAAACGCCTACAATGTCAACTATGTACCATTCTGGATATTTATAGAGCAAGACTGTTATTCCTATAGATAGCACGGCTGAAGCTGCACTGACTACATGTTCCGATAGATCCGGAATGAGGGTAAATAGGGCGAAGAACACATAGTAAAGTGTGCTTATAATAGCCAGGTAAATAAAAAGGCTGATTGTCCACTTCATGTTTCTCTTTAGCGCTATCAGGACAAACAGGGTAAAAACCAGGATCATTACAATATAATATATGGAATAGGACACCTGGGTTGGGTCTTCAAAAGCCTGCATCTCGTTAGCTTTCATGGGCATGGACAAAAAAAGTGCAAGAATCTGCACTATCAGGATTAATCCTCCCATGGAGAGAATAGGTAAATAATCTTTAACTGATCGTTCACTGGAACTCAAGTGTTAGACTCCTTAATTCTTAACAGTATCCCTCATCTATTGCTTTATATATTTACTGTATATTTATCTTCGATTCTTCTTGAATATTTATATAATGATTTTACTTGGAAAGCATTCTTCTTTTTATGTATCTCAACAATGCAGTTTTCCTCAATGGTACTTTCGGTATATATACCTAGGCACTGTCTTTTTTGGCAGAAACAATAATAAAAGTGACAGAATAGGACTATAGATAAGTAGCCTGTAAAAAAACTATATATTATATCTGTTTAAAAAATAAACAAAAATGGAAAATAGTAAAAATAGAAAATAGTAAAAATAGAAAAGCAGTAAATACTTAAACGCAAGTATCCCCGCTTAATAATTTTGAGATATGCTATCACAGAATACTTGTGTATGCGGAAAAATATTACAGGTATGTTAGAGGTATACGATGGAAACTAGAGATACTGTATTTCTTGCTGTGATGGTTCTGTCTGCCTTTCTTCTATCCTTTGAGTGGCTTAGAAGGTTTGCATACAGACCCACAAACCCCCTGATTATTCTCTCTGTTATGGTCCTGGTTGGAACGCTGTCTGTTATGCTCATATCTATCAACAACAAGCTTCAGGAGCTCGAAGATAAAATAGAAGCAAAGGACCGCACTCTCAAGGTCAATATGGAGAGCACGGGAATAAAGATTGAAGAAAGAATGAATGAGCTCGCAAGCAAAGTTGATAACGCAATCTATGAATTCAACCGCAGAAAGTATCACTAAACTTTATTTATAATTATTTTTTATAAGACCCTGGTTTTAATTTTCGATTTTTAAAAAAGATTATGATCGTATATTCAAATTTTGCTAACATGCAGATATAGTTTTTTATAGATATATTTAACTCTCTTTCATTTAACACTCTTCAGTGCACATTCTATATTGTAGGGCTTTATAAATAAAGATATTAATTTAAAAGAACAGTAACTTAAAAATTTTTTAAGCAGGTTTTCGAGTTTCATTTGATTTTGGGCATAAATTTGTTACTAACAATATTCGTTTTAACCGTAATATTCGCTAATTTTCGATCTACTTTGCTTCTAATTAAGAATTTTCGTGTACAAGCTCCGCAGTTTAGTAAAGTATATATACGGGATCTTCTGTAGTAAAGGAGAATATCTGAGATTATGATTACCAAAAAATAATAATTCAGATATTGAGCATCGTAAGTTATTATTACTCATAGTTAGTATTATTTGATTACTTGTGTAAGCAGGTTAAGAAGGAAAGTTAATATGCACCTTAATCTGGAACCGATTGGCATTATCAAGAGGGTTGCAAATAAATCGGAAATTTTGATTTATTCTGATTTTGAACAGGTCATAAAAAACATAGTGTCGAAAATAGGGGAAGGAGCTGAGAGGGGACAGAAGCTCCTGGTTATCCATAAAAACAACAATATAAAACAGACGGATGGCCACCAGGTACAGGTAACGAAAGCGACCTTACTGGAGAGAAATGGTAATTTGCTGACAATATCCAAAATAGACGCAAATGAAGATTCAGTGATCGATGTTCGACTTGACCTTAATGCCTGACTTTTAAGGTACATTTTGACTTTTAAGGTACATGTAAAGGCTTAAAATTTTGTATTTTTCTTTTTCCATACTGGATAGCTTTGATTATCTCTCAGGAAGGTCTGGTGGATATAAACACTGTAACCTGGTTGAAGTTCCATCCCTGATCTGAACCTCAGAATTGACTAAGAGATCCTGTTAATTTGACTGTATTCCTATTAATTCAGGCAACAGTCCGTGAATTGAACTGAAACTCCATAAATCTGATTACTTCACTTCTACTCCTGAGCAGTTGCTATTTCTAATAGTATCTATTTTATCATTCAATAGGTTCAGGATAACCGTAAATACGCGGTAAATATAAAACTATTGCACCTATAAGACGTATAGATCAACGAATAAAACAACTGTGATAAAAATAAAACTTGTCTAAAAAATGTTGGGTGCTGCATTGCGGTAAAGTTATCTGATTTGATATCGATCTGCAGTAAAACCCTTGATCTACATCCTAACCTTGGCTTTCTAAAGAAAAGTTGAAAACCAGAGATTAAAGACGAAATAAAAAAGAAATTAAAGGAAGCTCTAAAACTTCAGGGAAACTTCAGATACTCGAGGGAAAACATGGGCACAGATATAGGCGACCTGCTCCAGAAGAGAAAAGCTAAGCTTTCGGATTTTGCAAACCAGGTGGTTGCAATTGATGGTTTTAACGCACTGCACCAGTTTTTGAGCATTATTCGCCAGCGGGATGGAACTCCTTTGATCGATTCTACAGGGAGAGTAACCTCTCATCTCTCAGGCTTGCTCTACCGGACAGCAAGCCTTGTTGAAGCCGGGATCAAGCCTCTTTTTGTTTTTGACGGCAAGCCTCCTGACCTCAAGTCCGAAACTCTGAATAAAAGGAAAGAAGTAAGGGAATCTTCATGGGAGAAGTGGGAAAGCGCAAAGGCTGCAGGAGATTTAAAATCAGCTTATAAGTATGCTCAGGCTTCTTCAAAGGTAAATGAGGAGATCATTGAAGATTCCAAGTACCTGCTTGATATTATGGGAATTCCTTTTGTTCAGGCTCCCTGTGAAGGAGAAGCGCAGGCTGCACATATTGTGCTTAAAGGAGATGCGAATTGTGTTGCATCACAGGATTATGATTCCTTTCTTTTCGGAGCTCCGGTTGTCGTCCGGAATCTGGCAATCACGGGAAAACGCAAGCTTCCCGGAAAAAACGTCTATGTTGATGTCGAGCCCGAGATAATTGAGCTGGAAGAATCTCTCAAAGCCCTGGAAATTACCAAGGAGCAGCTCATAGATATAGCAATATGTGTGGGAACGGATTACAACAAAGGACTGGAAAAGGTAGGTCCTAAAACAGCACTCAAACTTATTAAAAAGCATGGAGATATTTACGCTGTGCTCCGTGAAAAAGGGGTGGAGATCGAAGCTGTGGACAGAATCAGGGAAATTTTTCTCCATCCTGAAGTAACGGACAACTACGAAATAAAGTGGGGTAAGCCTGACTCTGAAAGGCTCTTCAAATTCCTTTGTGAAGATCACGACTTCTCGGTTGACAGGGTAGAAAAAGCTGTAGAACGGCTTAAAGCAACCTCCGGAGCCCGACAGAGGACCCTTGACCAGTGGTTTTGAAAAGGGTTTATTCAGAAACATCCTTGTCCCAAATTTTTCTTTTATAAAATCTTATCTCAAATTTTCAGTCAAGGAGGTCTGAGACAGATAAAAACAGGTCCGAACACTTCCCGGAAAGAACACTCGCGTGCTCATACTCATGGAGTTGTGGACCCTGAGCTTCTCTCCACCTCTAGGGGGCTTTATGCAGTCAAATGGTCCTTTGTTGGGCTGATAGCCACAGCCCTTTTTCAGGTTTTCATTTTCTGGTTCTCGGGAAGTGTAGCTCTTCTGGCTGACACGCTCCATAATTTCGGCGATGCCGCAACTGCGGTTCCTCTGGGTCTCGCCTTTTTTCTTTCCAGAAAAAAACCCAATAAGCGTTTCACTTACGGCTACGGCAGAGTAGAGGATCTTGCAGGCCTGATAATTGTCTTGTTAATCTTTCTTAGCGCAGTTGTTGCAGCCTATGAGTCAATTTCCAGATTTTTCTTCCCGCAGCCCGTGGAGTTTCTTGGAGGAGTAATGGCAGCTTCTATTGTTGGGTTTCTTGGAAATGAGCTGGTTGCGAGATTCCGAATCAAAATAGGAAAGGAGATTGGAAGTGCGGCTCTTGTGGCTGATGGTTACCATGCCCGGGCAGATGGTTTTACAAGCCTTGCCGTGCTTTTAGGGGCACTTGGGATCTGGCTGGGTTATCCAGTAGCTGATCCTCTAGCAGGATTTCTCATCACAATTGCAATTCTTAAAATCGTCTGGGATGCAGGCAAATCTGTGTTTTCCCGCATGCTTGATGGTGTAGAACCGGATATTGTTGACGAAATCTACCTGACAGTCAAAAAAGTAAAAGAGGTAAAAGATGTTACTGAGGTAAGGGTTCGCTGGCTAGGACACAGGTTATACGCAGAAGTAAACATTGCTGTAGACCCAATGCTTTCGGTCGAAGAAGGGCACGCAATTGCCGTGGAGGTACGGCACAGGATGATGCACAGCCTGGATTATCTCTCCAACGTAGTCGTGCACGTGGACCCACTCGGTTCAGCAGGGGAATCATTTCACAGACTGTCTGAGCATGAGCACGACAATCTCCCTTCTCACTCGCACTGAATTTTAAGGTTTTAGACTTTGGATATCTCTGCACCGGTATTTTTTGCCTTTGTAAGGATGACACTCCCGCCAACGGATTCGTTAAGCATTTCCTGAACTTCTGCCTGGAGCTGCCTGGCTTCGGATTTATTGTCTACAAAGGAATATACTACAGGTCCAAAGGAACTTACTCCGGCTCCATAACTCCTGCTACGCATGAAAGAAGCAATATTCTTTACAAAATCAGGCCAGATAAGGCTCTCCCTCTTATTGAACCCGACAGTCTGGACATGATTCACTGCGGCTCCGAAACTCACGATATCTTTCTCTATTACGGCAGGCATCATCTGCATAAGTACGACATGGGCGATCTCCCTGACTTCCTCTATAGGGATAGGGCAAAATTTTTTGAAAGTGTCAATTTCCGCCTGGTCATGCATTCCCTTATCTTTAGGGATTGCTACTACCATATCCCATTCAGGAAAGTCCTCCCTAAAGAGTACGGGTCCTGGGGGTGCAGGACTGGCAGCCGACGGCATAAAACCACCTTTATCCTTAAATCTATGGCCTCCATCAACTATGAATCCGCCCCTCTCAAAAGCAGTTACCCCTATACCTGAAGTTCCTCCTCTTTTTACTGCAATTGCAAGTTCTCTAACACTTTTATTAAGCCCATAAAGCTCATTTACAGCTGCTGCTGCGGCCAGGGAAGACTGAGTCCCTGATCCAAAACCCACATGGGCTGGGTACACTTCCTTTACGTTGATTCTAATTCCTTTCCCTTCAGGGAGCAGAGATTCTGCAGCTCTTTTCATTCGATCGGCAAAATCCTGCAGACCTTCTATAATGACTCCTTCGCCTTCGGCTTCTTCTGCCGTAATTTTTATATTGGGAGAGGAAAGAGTCAATCCTGCTCCTCCATCAACTCTTCCGATCTCTCCATTCATATCAATAAGAGTCATGTGAATTCGGGAAGGGGTAGTTATCTCGATCATCAGTGTTAAACTCCAGTACTGGATTTAAATTTCATGACTTGTGAACTATTTGTGTTCTTTTATTATAGCTGCTGATATTTAATCTTTTAATAATTATCTTATCAAAACCTAATTTTTGTGAAAATGATATAAAAAGTAAGAAAAGGGCAAGGAGGAGAGCAGGGGCAAAAGAGAATAGTAGATGGGGCAGAAGAGAATATAGACGTCTAAGGACTCATATGCCTTTTTTCTGCTTAATTCTATATCTACACCCTTTCTTTGTCGAATTACTCTTTTATTATAAGGGACTCCCCTTTCATGTCTTCCGGTTTTTTGATCTTGAGAATTTCCAGAAGAGTTGGCGCAATATCGCATAGTTTTCCATTCTTAAGAGCCTTCACTTCATGATTTCCAGCGTAAATACATCTTACCAGATTTGAGGTATGTGCAGTGTGAGGTTCATTGGTAGATGAATCTTCCATCTGTTCGGCGTTCCCATGGTCCGCAGTTATAAGAGCTACACCTCCCACTTCTCTCAGAACCGCTGAAATTCTTCCCACACAGTTATCTACAGCTTCTACAGCCTTTACTGCGGCATCAAAAACTCCAGTATGTCCTACCATATCCATATTTGCGAAATTAAGGATTATCACGTCATATTTTCCTGTTTTGATTCTTTTTATCACTTCGTCCGTAACTTCATATGCACTCATTTCAGGTTTGAGATCATAAGTAGAAATCTTTGGGGACGGGATGAGGCAGCGGTCTTCTCCTTCATAGCATCTCTCCTGCCCTCCATTCAGGAAAAAAGTCACATGGGCATACTTCTCGGTTTCGGCAATCCGAAGCTGGGTTAACCCATGCTTGCTCAAAACCTCACCAAGTACATTTTTCAGCTCTTCAGGTGGAAAAGCTATAGGCAAATTCAGAGTTTCATCGTACTGAGCCATACAGACATAGTACACTTTCGGGTGTTTTTCCCTGGGGAAGCCTTCAAAATCTTTATTTACAAAAGCCCAGGTTAGCTGCCGTGCTCTATCAGGTCTAAAATTAAAGAAAATCACAGAATCATTATCACGTATGACTGTTTCGGGTTTTCCTTCTGAATCCGTGATTATAGTCGGCTTCACAAACTCGTCAGTTTCTCCTCTGCTGTAAGCTTCAGAAACCGCAGTAACGGCATCCGGAGCTTTATATGGGGCAACCCCCAGAGTCAGGGCATCATAGGCAAGTTTTGTCCTGTCCCAGCGTTTATCTCTGTCCATTGCATAGTAGCGCCCTGATACTGTTGCAATCTTAGCAATCCCATTCTCCTTACAAAAAGCATCAAGCTCCTTTATATCATTGAGAGCAGCTTTGGGAGGCACGTCTCTGCCATCCAGAAATGCATGTACATAAACTTTTTTTAACCTTTTCTCCTTTGCAAGTTTGATAAGGGCATAAAGATGGGTTATATAACTATGAACGCCTCCGTAAGAGACAAGCCCCATGAGATGCAGGCTTGAGTCATTTTCTATGACGTTTGAGATAGCATTCAAAAAAGCCGGATTTTCAAAGAAATCTCCATTCCTGATAGCGAGGTTTATGCGGGTAAGATCCTGGTAAACAATTCGCCCTGCTCCTATATTCAGATGCCCTACCTCAGAATTTCCCATCTGACCTTCCGGAAGACCAACGGCTTCTCCTGAGCATTCCAGAAAGCACGAGGGATATTCTTCTATCAGGCGGTCAAGATTTGAGGTTCTGGCTGCCAGAACAGCATTTCCTTCTCTGGCTTCCCTGTAGCCCCAGCCATCAAGAATAATAAGCATAAGAGGTCTTTTTGCCTGAGTCATATGAAGCAAATTCCACATATGTTCATAAATATCTTATTATGAAATCCTGTATAATTGCATGATCATATATTGTATATTTATAATTATTGTATAATGTAAATATGTAATATCTTAAACTATGTAATTAATTGTATTCTGGGTGCAACAACAACTGCCTGCAAATCATTCCAGCAAGTGAAATAAAAGATCTCTATCTTACCCCTACTCTCCTCATTCTGGACTTTAGACCGTAGCTGGCAGCAAACTCCTTATTTATCTTGATTACCTCGTCATTGAAGTGTTTGAGGTCATCCGGGACAGGTCCAAGCGCATCGGCTTTATACTGTGTATCAACTAAAGTAGTAGGTGGCACAAACTTTCCATCTGCGAGCTTTACGCCTATAACTACCGCTCCATGGGCTACAAAGCACCTCTCTCCTAGAGTGGATGCATGCACCACTGCGTTAAAACCCACAAAGCTATCATTGCCGATTTTAATAGGACCGTGAATTACGGCTCCATGGGCTATTGAGACGCGCTTTCCAAGTTCAATTGAGCTACCCTCAAGGCCGTGAAAAATTACGCCGTCCTGTATATTGCACTCGTCACCTATAATAATAGGGTAAGCCTCATCCGCCCGGAGTGAAGCCGCAGGCGCGACATATACATTATTGCCAATCCTCACATCCCCTATTAGTATAGCTGAGTCATCCACATAAGCAGTTGCCGATACTGTCGGCATGCGCTCTGTGCTATTCCACGAAGTCTTTGGATTGCTCTTCAGCATATTAACCACCCCTCTCCGTTTCTGGTAATCTCTTTTAAAAAATCATTATCAGTACCAGTTCCCTGAAGAAAATGCCTCTAAATATTCGATGTGAAGGGCAGTAATATTTCTTTTGCTACGCTTTTTGATTAATTGGAGAGTTAAGCCTATACTGTAAGCCCTTAGAATCAACTTTTAATACTATAATGAATAATCCTGATAAATATCCATCAAGTTTAAATATGGGAGGAGCCGAGTAAAATAATGGGGGATTGGCAAAACTAAATTGTACAGATCCTCGTTAAATAGAGGCAACTATTCAGCCTGGGTAAAATACCAGTAACCATTTTTGGGGTTATGAAATTCTTATGATTTGGATTTTAATTACTGGTTACTGATTATGCTTTTTTTTATCGGTTAGTGTTATGCTAACATTTTCTATCAAAAACGGCTTGTGAATGCCGTTTTTGAGCAGGCTGAGTATTTGCTAATCAGGCTAATACAGGATTTACGCACGAGATTCAAAGATAAACACAACAAAATTACAGCGCAGTTTACGTTTTAGGCAGCTAAAAAGTTTAATGCCGTTCATTCTTTGTTTCAACTGCGTAAGTCTTCGACATTTATTGCCTGCATAGAAAAAGAGTAGATAATTTTCTTTCAGGGGTGTTAAACTTATGGCAGATGATGTCAAGGTATTGGGTATGCCCGCCGAATCGGGGCGATGGATATTAGTTATCATCGGCACCATTATTGAACTCTGCCTGGGTGCTGTTTATGCTTATAGTGTACTCAGTGTGCCATTAAGGAAAATCTTTACAGATCCTGTATCAGCTGGAGGTTTTGGTTTAACGGTCAGCGCAATTGAGATGCAGCTACCGTATATCGTGTCCCTAGCCATGTTTGCGGTAACCATGCCGCTGGTCGGCAGATACATAGAAAGCATGGGACCCAGAAAGGTGGGAATGATCGGTGGGGTTATTGTAGGATTAGGCTGGATTCTGGCATCTTTTGCGACTTCGCCGATATCTCTGGCTATTCTATACGGTTTTGTTGCAGGTACGGGCGTTGGTATTGCTTACGGCTGCCCGATTACAACTTCCGCAAGGTGGTTCCCGGACAAGAGAGGTCTTGCAGTAGGACTTACACTGCTGGGATTTGGTTTCTCTGCGTTTGTTACCGGGAAGGCAGCGGATATATTGACCGCAAACTTTGGGATATTTAATACTTTTCGTCTCCTGGGAATCGGTTTCCTTGCATTGATTGTGATTCTTTCAATGTTCCTTGTCTTCCCACCAGCAGGATGGTGCCCGAGAGGCTGGACTCAACCTGCACCGATAGGAGGTATCTCTAAAGTTGATTTTACCAGAGAAGAAATGATAAGAACCAAGACCTTTATCGGTCTCTGGGTCTGTTATACTATAGGTGCTCTTGCAGGACTCATGGCTATAGGCGTTGCGAAGCCCGCGGGTATGGAGGTTGCTGGCAATGCAGGCATAGATGAACTAACTGCAGGTGTGCTGATGACTAACCTCATTCTGCCGTTTGCAATTTGTAACGCAGGCGGAAGACCTCTCTTCGGCACGTTAACGGATAAGCTTACTCCATCAAGAGCCGCAATTTTATCATATGTCCTTATTATAATCGCATCCCTGCTGGTGTACCTCAATCCGGCATCGGTCAATATGTATGCAATTGCATTCTCACTGCTCTGGCTCTGTCTCGGTGGATGGCTGGCTATTGCTCCCGCAGCCACAGCCAGTTATTTTGGCACCAAAGATTATGCACGCAACTATGGCTTAATCTTCACAGCTTATGGTGTAGGTGCTATTATCGGAAATCTGATGGCGGGCGCGGCAAAAGACATACTGGGTGGATACATCAATGTCTTCCCATATGTCGCTGTGCTGTCAGTACTTGGCATTATAGTAGCATTTGTACTGATGAGACCACCTGCAATAGCTGCCCCAAAGACTGCTCCAGCGAGTGAGAAAAAGGAGTCTGCCATTTAATTTTCATTTTTTATTTTTACAATTTCGGGCGTATATCTGTTAAAAAGGCTTAGAATATAAAAGTGTAAAGTTAAATTATATACATCGCTAGATAAATCCGAGAATTTTCGGGATTTATTTAGCAAGGGCTGATCGAAAACGTTATTCATTTAAAAATTATTTATTAAAATAGAATTTGGGGGATATTTATGCCAGATGTTGAATATATGCTATTTTGCTGCAGAGATCTAGAGCAGAAATGTGACTTTCGTGTCCAGGCAAAGACAAAGGAAGAAGTTATGGAACATGCTAAAGTCCACATGGCTAGTGAGCACGGTATGAAAGAGATCTCCGAGGAGACAGAACGCAAGATTGAAGAAAAGATAAGACCTGTGAAGGTCAAAGAATAAAGCCAAAGGCTAGTTTTATATTTTTTCAGCTTATTTCTGGAGCTATGACTTCTTCTTTTTGAATTTTCTGGAGAAAAAGCCAGTAACGTTTACTCCTTATATCTTTGCACCTGAGTTGCAGTAGCTACTTCAGCACCATGGACTTTTTTGCGGCAACTATAGCCTTGATCTTCACAGCCTGGAGTGCAGGTGCTGACTCAGGAAATCTGATGGCAGGCGCGGCAAAAAATGCCCTGAGAGGATAATATTAATGCCTCTCAGTGTGAAGTAACACTTCAGTATCAGGTTTAACTGTGGTTTTTGTGCTGCTGAAGCCGCCTTTGCAGCCATCTTCAAGTACTCAACAGTTAACAGACAAAGATGTAAAATTAACGATTTCCCCCCATTTTTTTCAATTTCTATGCTGCTTGTTACAGGGCAAACTATGGCTTAAAACAAAGATTTTATTCCTTATTTGCCTAATGAGTCAAACAAATGACCGGTCTTTGCTTTTTTTCTTTTGACTGTATCGTAAACTCTATAACTATTAACAATGACATATCTTTTTAAGAGGTAAAAAACAGATCCTAAAAACAGTCTAATATCTCTAAATAAGTTTTTCATTAGGAGTTCAGGCTAAATCACCGGTTAACGGGAAGGAGGATCTGAATCAATGAGTCAAAATATTAAAGATGTTATGAACATTCGTGATGTAAAAATTACGGATTTATCCGCAAACCCTGCTCCTCTGGGCTTGATGGGTTTCGGGATGACGACTGTACTATTGAATATACACAATGCAGGCTTCTATCCGATGAACGCTATGATCCTTTCTATGGGCATCTTTTACGGTGGACTGGCTCAGGTCATTGCCGGAATCCAGGAATGGAAGAAGGGAAATACTTTCGGGGCTACTGCTTTTACTTCATACGGGCTTTTCTGGCTAACGCTAGTAGGTAATGTCCTGCTCCCTAAGTCTCCAGACTTTGCAGGCTTCGCTACAGACTCATTCGCATTTGCTGCATACCTGTTCATGTGGGGAGTTTTCACCTTCTTCATGTTCATAGGTACGCTCAAAGGCTCAAAGGCTCTCTCTGTTGTTTTTATAGCCCTTGCAATTCTGTTCTTCCTGCTTGCAGCTGGAAACTACCTGGGTGCCGAGGGGGCAGGTGCTGGAATACTGAGAATAGCTGGTTATGAAGGAATCTTCACAGGACTCGCTGCAATCTACACAGCTCTCGGTCAGGTATTAAACGAAGCGTATGGAAAGAAAATAGTTCCTTTATAACAATTATACTCCATTATCTCTGGGCTTTTTGCCTTCTGTTGTTAGTTTTTGGCAGTTGCCTGCTGGGATTTCTCGTAATCCCTTATTTTTATTATTGGACTGTTTCTCGTTTGAAGACTATTTTCCCAAGATAAAAAAACTTTCAGGGGAGCATTTTCTTGAATTTTCTTAAAGATATATTTCCTTTAACAGGAAAATCAGAGATAGGAAAATCATGATTAAGCTTATATCTTTGAATTTTCCACTTCCAATTTTTATCGCGGTGTAGGAAATTATGCCCCAGACAATTCCTTCTGCAATTGAATAGCTGAATGCCATCATCAGAATGGTAATTACTGCAGGGGCAACCTCGGTCCAGGTCTCAAAATCGAGGTCTCTTAAGCCCTGAATCATAATAATTCCTACCACAATAAGGGCAGGAGAGGTAGAATACCCTGGAATAACAGCTGCTATTGGCGATATGAAAATCGCAAGCAAAAATAATCCTGCTACTACAACTGAAGTAAGTCCTGTCCTTCCCCCCTCCTCAACCCCTGATGCACTTTCAACGTAAGTAGCAACTGTAGACGTTCCCATAATTGCACCGGCACATGTGGCTATGGCATCAGCCATAAGAGCTTCTCTGGCTCTGGGAAGTTTTCCTTCCTCGTCCAGGAAATCCGCCCTTGAGGAAACTCCAACCAGAGTGCCCACTGTATCAAAAAAATCCGTGAAGAGGAAGGCGAACATGATAATAGAGAAGTCGGGATTGGTAAGGATCGAGAAATCAAACTTGAAAGCTATTGGAGCGAGAGAAGGAGGCATTAAAAATAATCTGTCAGGAAATTCTGCAATACCACGAACCATCCCCAGAACGGTCACTGCAAGTATTCCCCATAGAATTGCCCCCTAACTCTGTAAGCCTGCAGCACTATCATTATAGTGAAGCCAAGTATGGAAAGAAGCACCGTTGTTTCCTTCAGGTTTCCCAGAGTTAAAAAGGTGGTAGGATCCTGAATAATAATCTTTGATCCTGTAAGCCCGATAAAAGCTATAAAGAATCCTATTCCTGCACTTATCGAAATTTTAAGGTTCTTCGGAATTTCATTGACTACAGCCTCTCTGAATCTTGTCAGAGTTAGCAGGATGAAGATAATTCCCTCGATAAGTACCGCAGTAAGGGCAGCCTGCCAGCTGACATTCATGCTGAGAACTACAGTAAATGCAAAAAAGGCGTTCAATCCCATTCAGGAGCCAGGGCAAATGGGTAATTAGCCCACAGCCCCATAATGAGAGTCCCGATTGCTGCTGAGAGACAGGTTGCAACCATCACAGCTCCGAAATCCATCCCTCTGCTGCTGAGGGTAGTGGGGTTTACAAAAATTATGTAAGCCATTGTTACAAAAGTAGTCAGCCCGGCGAGAATCTCGGTTTTAGGATCGGTTTTATTCTGGTGTAATTTGAATAACTTTTCCAGGGTTTCCATTGGAGCCACTCGGTAAATTTATTTGAATTCACTGATTTTGAGATTTCAAGTATTACGATTTCTTATATAACGTATGTTAATATCTTTTTATGGAATAATGAGAAAAATAATTTCATTATAATAACGGTTAGTTTATTCGACTAATATTAGTTCATTCCTCTAAACCGTAGTTGATTCCTCATATCTTAGACACATCAAAAAATCTTATATCGAGTAAATAATATTTGGAAGTCGTCCAGTATTAATTTTATGAGCTCCAATGTATTTTTCGGAAGATTTGAACGATTTCTCAGGTACAGACGAAATAATGCCCCCGAATTTAAGCAAAGAAATGCTACACTTAAACTCTTAAAAAGTTCGATTTTAGTTGCGTTTTCAGGCGCGCTAAGAATTCATATTGCTTTCCTCCTGCTTCAGACTAACTCAAGTATACTTACCTGCATTGCGGGAGGACTCGTAATCTACAGTGTATATACACTTGATAGGGCACTCGGCTCTGAAGAAGATATTGTAAACCGGAAGGAGTTAAGCGGCTCAAGAAAGGAAATAGGAATTGCAGTTTCCATGCTTACCTTTGTAATAGGAAGCTATGTACTCGCAAAAGAAGGACTGCTTGCACTTGCATTCTTACCTTTCATAATTGGTTTCCTTTACAGTAAAGGAATTACAATTGGAAAATTCACTTTGAAACTCAAAGGTGGACTTGGAGTCAAAAACTTTGTTGTAGGTCTCACCTGGGGTGCTTTTATCTCAGGACTTGCAGGTAGTGCCTGTAATAGCATGCTACCCGTAGTTCTGGTTTTTACTTTCTTTGGAGTCAAACTTTTTATCAACTCTACTATATATGATTTCAAAGATATCAAAGGAGATACTCTTGCAGGTATCAAAACTCTTCCTGTAACTCTCGGGGCACGAAATACCCGTAATTTTCTTTTCGGATTGCACCTGCTCTCACATCTGATACTCGGTATTGCTCTGATTAATGGAGTTCTTGGTTTTGAGCCTCTCATTGTTCTCTACAGTTTCATATGCGGGTTGATATGCATTCAGAACTATACTGTAACTGACGAAGAAGAGACTTCTTTCCAGAATCTCGAAAGAACCATCCTTGTGGATGGAGAATCTACTTCAATTGTCGGACTGAGAGCAATTGCAAATGCTTTTTTGGCATAATGTATACCTGAAATGAGGTCTATGCTCAAATGCAAAAACGATAACACAGTCTACCAAAAAAAAAGCGATCCAATTCCCCGGAAATTTACCGGGAAAAAAATTCAAAACCCTATTTCTCTATTAGTTTTAAGGTTTCTTTTCCGAAATCTTTAACAGACTTGCTAAAGCTTCAACAGTTTTATAAACTCTTTATCTCGATCGAGTTCTCTTTGTAATACTTAAAAAGATCTTCTCCCCATTTGATTGATGCTAAGTCGAAGCCTATCAGGTCGTTTCGGGGATCAAAAGTTCCGTTTTTGAAAAAGAGCGAAAGGGATAGAAAGCGGTCTGTTACTACAAAGGCTATCTTTGCATTGTCGTACACATGGAAGCTCGTGTGCTTATATTTAAGGAATTCTTCAATCTCAGTGCTGTGCTCACTTTTTATTTTGAAAAATACATTGGGTGTAACGATTATGGAAACAGGAATATTTCTTCGGGCTAAATCCAAAAACATTGGGGGATGGCTTGGAAGAAAAATCGATGAAAAGCCTGCGAAGTGGGTGGCAGACATTACATTCTCACTAAATGCTTTATGAGTATCATAAATATGCTCATGTTCATCTCTTACAACTCTGCATTCTTTAAGTTCCTGAATTCTGTTTAACATTGCCTCAGGGATTGCAGTAAGGTCATGGTCTCTCCAGAATTCTTCGTTTGTCTCTATAGCTGTAAGGGTATCCAGGAAAGGCTTATAATATATGGCTGAAACTCTCCCCAAAGATGTTAAGTAGTACATTCCCTCCTGCCTGACAATCAAATTTGCGGCTTCCATTTCTTTAAGGCGAGGAAGGATCTCAGGTGATCTTACATCAAAATAATCTTTGATCTCGGAGAGAGTTCTTGGATTCTCTTGGAGTAAAAACAAAATATCCTTTCTTTTCTCTGAGAAGGTCAGAATGCTTAACAATCCATTGGATTTCACTTCGATCATCTCATTTTTTTCCATATGTTTCGGGGGCTAATTGGAGTTTAATATCCATGAACATTCTATTTGCTTTCGTTTTACAATAAATAAAAATTTAAATTTTATATTTTTTAATTTTTTATATTAAATTAAGGTGAGAGTTATAATAGGATGATATACTAATGCTAGAATGCTATACGATTTCAATATATATTTCTTTTTCTACAGTTTATCTGGTTACTGGTAATTCTTCTATCTTATTTCCTGACTGTACGTGCAGCTTCCCGAAAACGTAACTCATCTTTTTAAATAATTTTTTCTCAAAACCAAAAAAAATTTATATGTTAATAGTATCAGATTATCTTACTAATATAAGGCTTGGAACTAATTTGCTTAGAAACATAATCAATTGATTATTAAAAAATTAATATTCAAAATCGGGAAATAATCCAATAATTTAAAAAAAGTGTGCGGCTATTTGTATGGAAAAGTATGTTCAATATGAGAGCAAATAAATTATATCTGTTTATATTTTAATTTATTAATAGCAATATTATTAAATGTCCGAAACTTCCTTTAATATTCAAAAGCAGATGCCAGAGGAGAGTGTTAGAGCTTTCCAGGATTGCGTTTGGGGAAATCAAATTTGAATAAATTTTCCCCTGCCCTGGGCGGCAGGGTTGTTCGGACTTGGGCTTCGTTTTATTTAATAAGGGGTCTCAGTGGAGGAAGTGGCGCATGCCTGTAAAAATCATGGAAACTCCAAGCCGGTTTGCAGTGGCAATGACCTCACTGTCGCGAATTGATCCTCCTGGGGAGACTATGTAACGGATATTATTTTGTGCGGCATAAACTATGCTGTCATCGAAGGGGAAGAAGGCATCCGAAGCCATTACACACTCCGAGATAATTTTCTGTTTATATTCCTCAAAAGAAATTGCAGGCTTTTCCCTCTCATAAATTATCCTGAGGTTTTCGACGGCTTTTGTAGCTGCCAGTTTGCGAATCGAGTCTACCCTGTTAGGCTGTCCTGCGCCCATGGCAAGCACCATGAAGTATCCTGGCTCGTATTCGTGAGCAAGAATTACTGCGTTGGATTTGGTTGTTTTGCAGGCTTTCAGGCAGAACTCAGAGAGCGGACGTTTTTCCTCAGGATACGGTATGTCGGTCACAGACTCCCATTTTTCGTAGAGGCCGATGTCGCGGCTTTGCTTTAGCATACCTCCGATTATATACTTATATGTGTAGTCTGTCCCGAAAGCTTCTCTAAGTTCTGGCAGTTTAAGGAGTCTGAGATTTTCGCTTTTCTTTTTCAGGAACTCAAGGGCATCAGGTTTGAAGTCAGGTGCAAGGATAATCTCCACAAATTTTCCATTCAGAAAAGTTGCAGCCTCTAGGTCAAAGATTTCATTGGTGCAGATTATGCTTCCGTAAGCTGAAACAGGGTCTCCGTCCCAGGCAGCTTGAAGAGCTTGCAGGAGCGTACTTCCGGTAGCAAGCCCGCATGGGTTATTATGTTTAACAATTGCAACTGCAGGAGAAACATTCCCGATTTCTTTGACTGTCTGAAGGGCATTGTCAGCGTCCACATAATTATTATATGAGAGTTCTTTTCCGTGAAGCTGGATAGCTTTTGCAAGGGTAGGACCTTCTATTTTGGGATCTTTATAGAAAAAGGCTTCCTGATGCCAGTTCTCTCCATAGCGGAGTTTTACGCCCTCAGTAAAATTCAGACGAAGTACGTTTTCTCCGAGCAGGGTTTTGCTTAAATAGACATCAATGGCTGCATCGTAATTTGCAGTATGCCTGAAAGCCTTAATTGCAAGGGCAGCCCGGGTTGCCTCCGAAATTACCCCGGTTGAACGCAGTTCTTCCAGTACGTGCCCGTAGTCCGACGGGTCGGAAAGCACTGTAACAGAACGGTAGTTTTTCGCTGCTGAGCGAAGAAGGGTTGGACCTCCAATATCTATATTCTCAATGGCTTCCTCAAGTTTCACGCCTTCCTTTGAGACTGTTTCCTCAAAAGGATAGAGGTTTACAGCCACCATATCGATGAGTGAGATATCTTCTTTTATAGCTTCAGCCATCTGTTCCTTGCTTTCTCGCAGGCATAAGATCCCGCCATGAATTCTCGGATGGAGAGTTTTAACCCTCCCTCCCATCATTTCCGGAAAACCCGTGATCTCTGATACATCTGTAACTTCTATGCCGGCATTGCGAAGGACTTTCGCGGTTCCGCCTGTTGAAATAATCTTCACGCCAAGTGATTGAAGCCCGCGTGCGAATTCTGTAATTCCTGTTTTGTCTGAGACGCTGAGCAGTGCCCTTTTTACCAAAAAATCACCAGTATACTTGCTTTAAAAATTCTTAGCTATAAAACTTATGGTCTAAATGTTATTATATTGAAAAGAAACTTTTTTAGAATGCTGGACTTCATTTTTACAAATCCAGTATTCTGTCAGTATGCTGTCAGAAATCCTCTGGGAATGTAGTTCTTTATGTTTTTGGTGTTTTTTTACGCATAACCCAAAGAACTGTAATTTATGTTCCTCAGAGGGATAATAGTAAGGTGAAATGCTTCTTTTCTAGAACCATAACTCAGGTGAAGTACCTCTTCTTTGAAATTCGAATTCAGCTGAAATACTTATTCTTTGGAGTCACAGTGGATAAAGAATATATGGAAAATACGCCTTCGGATTTCTTTTTAATTTACCTTCTAAAATAATCTCAACAGGTGGGGAGTTTAATGGAAAATAAATATGATATCATAATTATAGGGACAGGTACTGCAGGCAGGACCTTCACGGGTAAAGTTTCACATTCCGGATTAAAAATTGCTATTATTGATTCAAGGGAATATGGGGGCACCTGTCCTCTAAGGGGATGTGATCCTAAAAAGGTGTTAATTGATATCACCGAAGTCGTTGACTCGAGCAACCGCTTAGTAGGAAAAGGTGTAGGGACAGATACTTCTCTGACTATCGACTGGGCTTCACTAATCGAATTTAAAAGAACGTTTACAGGAGAATATCCCAGCAAAATAGAGAAACGTCTGGTTGAGATGGGAATTGATACATATCACGGAAGAGCTTATTTTGAGAATCAGAACACAATCGTTGTCGGGGAAGATAAACTTAAAGGTGAGTATTTTTTCCTTGCTACAGGTGCAAAGCCCAGAAAACTCGGTATTCCAGGTGAAGAGTACATTACCACAAGTGAAGGGTTAATGGAGACCAAAAAAATTCCTGGGAGGATTATTTTCATCGGAGGCGGCTATATATCCATGGAATTCGCCCATGTTGTGCGAAGAGCTGGAGCCGAAGTAATTATCCTTCACAGAAGTGAAAGAATATTGAGAAATTTTGATCCTGATATAGTGGATATGCTTATAAAAGCATCTGAAGCCGCAGGAATCAAAATTCTTACAAACAAACACGTGATTTCGATAGAAAAAGAGAACAATTGTCTTCTAGTCAGGGTCAAATCGAAAACTGAATCCAGGTTCGAAACTCAGACTTTCCACGCTGATATGGTAGTGCACGGAGCAGGTCGTGTTGCAGATATAGAAGATTTGCAGCTCGAGAAAGCCGGAGTTAAAACCGAAAAGGGAGCTATTGTAGTTGATAAGTTTATGAAAACCTCAAACCCTCTGATCTATGCAGGTGGGGATTGTGTACTGGAGGGTATGCAGCTTACTCCTGTAGCAGCCCTTCAGGGAGATATTGCCGCAATTAATGTCCTTGAGGGTGACAGCACCGAGGCAGATTATACAGGCATTCCAAGTGCAGTCTTTACCATTCCTGTAATGGCTTCTGTAGGAATCAGTGCGCCTAAAGATAGCGATAAATATAAAGTAATTTTTCAGGACAGAAGCAGCTGGAATACAACCCGGAGAGCAGGAATAAAATTTGCGGCTTCAAAAGTTATTATTGATGAAGCAAACGACCGTATAATGGGAGCTCATATTCTGGGCCCGCATGCCGGAGAAGCTATCAACATCTTCGCTGCAGTAATGCGGCTAGGACTCAGAGCTTCGGATATAAAAAAGCTGATCTTCTCCTATCCTACTACGTGCTCAGATATCCCTTATATGCTATAACTCGAGGATTGGATACAGAAACTGAAAAACCTTAATTTTCTCAAAAAACACAGTTTAAAATACAGCTTCTGCAAACATATCATTCTGACTAATACCTGAAAGCAACTTAAAAATGGAGCTATTATGCCTGAAAAAAAGCTAGAACTATCGAATACACAGGATCTAATCTCTGAATACGATATTCCTGACAATACACATAACTTCGACAAAATCTGGGCACTTCTAAAGAAAGAGTATCCTGATGTAAAACCTTCTCTCAATTACTCCAATCCTCTTGAATTACTTGTGGCAACAATACTTTCAGCCCAGTCAACTGATGTTCAGATTAATAAAGTGACTGAGAAATTGTTCAAAAAGTACAGGACTGTAAAAGACTATGCCAGTGCAGATCTGAGGGAGCTTGAGAATGACATCTATTCCACAGGATTTTACAAAAGCAAGGCAAAGAACATCAAAGCCGCTGCCCAGATAATTATTGAGAAATATAATGGAGAGGTTCCAAAAACTATGGAGGAGCTGGTTACTTTGCCAGGCGTCGGAAGAAAAACAGCCAATATAGTGCTTGCCAGAGGATTTGGAATAATTGAGGGTATTGCTGTAGATACCCACGTAAAAAGGGTTTCAAGAAGGCTGGGACTCACCAGAAACTCCGATCCTGTTAAAATTGAAAAGGATCTTATCGCGCTTGCTCGAAAGGAAGATCTTGACGCGCTCTCCATGACCCTCATTCATCACGGGAGGAAAATCTGCCAGGCAAAAAAACCAAAATGCCCTTCCTGCGTTGTTAATCAGCTCTGCCCTTCGAGTAAAATCTTTATGACGCGGTATTATTTGTAAACCAAGCCTTTTCAAAAAAAGGCTTGAGCGAAACCGTTGCGCCGGTTTATCACCAAGCGTTGCGCCGCTTGACCACGCCGCCACGCCATTTTTGATCAAACTTTTTTCTAAAAAGTTTGCAGTCAAGCCTTTTCGTAAAAGGGTTGTGGAGCAACGGTTTTTGAGCAGCCAAGTTTGTGAATCAGTATTAAAAGTTCAGGCTTTCTTTTTGAACACTTTTCCAAACCCAAAACTGATTGCAAGCACTACGAGCGTCCCGACTACTATTGCTGCTACTTCTCCGCTTTTGCCCATGCCTTCAATTGAGTAATCAGGCATTGGAGAACTTACAACTGGTCCACTTTCTTCCAGCTCGGAGAGTTTTGATTCTTCAACCACATTTGCTGCTGCACTTTCCAGTCCGTCTGGGTTCGGGGAGGCAAGGAAGGGTGCAAGTACAGCAATCAAGAGTGCAACTACAACCCCAAGATAAAAAAATTTCTTATTAGCTTTCTCGCTCATGCCATAGCCTCAATTTCAGCTCTGTCGGTTCTGGTATTGAGATCGTCTTCAAGAAGATCTGGTCTGGATTTTGCAATAGCTGCAATTGCAACCGAGGTAATGAGCCCTTCTCCTATGAAGCCGATGATAAGGTGAAAAGTTCCCATAGCTATAAGTCCAGGAACCAGGGGAAAAGTGCCAGCCAGCCATAACTGGATGGTACAGGTAATTGCCGAGACAAAAAGGCCAAGCCAGGCGCCTATGAAAGCTGCAATATTTACGCTCAGAGCTCTACGAAGGATACTGTAAGTGTAATACCCGATAAATCCAGAAACAACACCCATGTTCAGGATGTTTGCGCCCATTGTAGTAATTCCTCCATCAGCAAAGGCAAAACCCTGAACTAGCAGCACCAATGTCAGCACAAGCACTCCTGCCCAGGGGCTCCCGAAAACTATGGCTACAAGGGCTGCCCCGATCATGTGTCCGCTTGTCCCCATCCCAATTGGTATATTCATAGCCTGGATTGCAAAGATACCGGCTGCAAGAGCCGCAAGGATCGGCACTTTCATCTCATCAAGCTCGTTTTTTGCCCACTTAAATGACATTATAATAAATGGAAGGGCAAGAACCCAGTAGATTAACGCCTGGTCAGGTGGTATGAACGAATCAGGTATATGCATTTATTTTCCCTCTTTTACCCCTATCTTTTATTTCCTGTCAACTCAAACAGGAATCTTTTTTTACGTTGGTGAATATTCCTGAAAACGAAGACTAGAAAATGTTCTTAAATTAAGTCTGAAATCCTTTTTCAGGGAAGATCTCAATATTTGAGATCCTTTTACGCTATTTCGGACTGTTGTTTTAGATGAGTATTCTTGACAATAAGAGATTGTCCAGTATTACATATATACGTTTTGATATTACTTTGTTTGACAATTTTTCACTTTCATCGGATTCAGTATTTCTTTGTTTATATATACGTCAAATTATGTATCTTATCCGGTTGTATATATATAACCGAGTATCAGGGAATAAGTATTTAGTATTATATTTTATAATTTATAATCTGTTATATTAGACGCCCTTTTTTCTATTTTCCGGACTGAAAACCGTTTAAAAAATGTATGAAAAAGAACAAACAAGGATTTTGAGAAATAAGAATACCAGTGACATAATCCTTCAGACAAAAAAATGAATGCATACTATACTTGCAGTACTGAGAAGCAAAAAGAGTATATCCCTGGTCTGAATTTTTGCTCTGTAATATGCTTTTTCATGGCCGCTTCCATAACCTCTGCAGAGCATGCTGATATATGTCCTTTCTCCCTGCTCATAAGAGCGCACGAAAATTGCACTGATACTGTATCCGATCTGTTTAAGAATCCATTTTCTGGGCACAGCATTATTCCATATATCGAAAAGACGGGTCTCCTGTGCAGTTTTTATTCGTTTCAGGACGGCCCAGAACAGGAAAAGATAACGTACCATCATACTGACGAGCTGGGTAAATTCCCTTGGAACGCCCATCCTGTCTGCGGCTACAACCATATCCCTTAGCCGTGTGGTGGAAGAAAGAAGGATTACGGCTGTTACGCATACCAGGAATTTCATGAATAATATCCTCCCGAAGACCAGACCTTCATAGGTTATGCTGAGCCCGAAAGGCAGGTCAAGAGGATATGGTGTGTAACTCTCCACAAAGGAAGGTCTCAGGAAAGGCTGGATAACGGCAACCCCAATCCCGAAAGGTAAGATTGCAAGGATTCGAAGGAAAAAATATTTTAAGTTCAGCCCTGCGATAAGCACAAGGAGCACCAAATAAGCTTCCATGGCAAGAAGACGGATCATATTCTTTTCGTGAATTCGGGGCAGGCTGACTGCATATACGATTATTGCAAGTGCAAAAATCAACTTTATCCTTGGATCAAGCCTGTGTACTGGACTGTCTTTATATGATTCGCGTTCAATATCCGTAAGGGTTACCATTAAAAGTTCTCCTGCGCAGAAGTTTTTTTATCTGGATGTTATTTTATCTCTGCCTTCTGGTCTCTGAGCCCGATAACCCTGAGGATTTCATCCCTGGCTTTCTCGGCTGTAATCTGTATATTGACATCGAGTCCCTCATGCTGGAGCATTTCAAAAACCTCAGCCACTCTCGGAAGTCTCAGATGGGCTTTTCTGAGGAGTTCGGGATTGCTGAAGATCTCATCCGGGCTTCCGTCAGCTTCAAGTCTTCCATGATGAAGGACAAAAACCCTCTCTGCAAAATAAGGCACGACATCCACATCATGGGTGGAAAGAAGCAGGGTGATTCCAAGCTCTCGATTCATTTTCATTATCAGATCAAGAATGCGGGCAGAACTGAGGGGATCGAGGTTGGCTGTAGGCTCATCAAGGATTATAACTTCAGGGCGCATGGCAAGAATGCCTGCAATCGCCACAAGCTTTTTCTGCCCTCCACTAAGATGATGCGGGGCTCTATCCTCAAAACCTGTGAGTCCTACCATTTCGATGGCTTCTTTAACTCTTTCTTCGACCTCGCTTCTCGACAGACCCATATTAATTGGTCCAAACGCTATATCTTCTTCGACACTCGGCGCAAGCACCTGGTCATCAGGATTCTGAAAGACAATCCCTACTATTTCCCTGCAAGCCCGAACATTCTTCTTGGTCAACTTTTCCCCTTTTATCAAGACTTCCCCTGAAAGAGGGCGCAGGATTCCATTAAGGTGCTTAAATAAAGTCGATTTCCCAGCCCCATTAGCCCCAAGCACTGCAACTCTCTCCCCTTTAAACACTTTAAAGCTGATTTTATCAAGGGAATTTGAATCAAGATGAGGATATCTGTGGCAGAGATCTCTGGTTTCAAGGATAGGAACAATGTTTCTTTCGGAGACCTGATTCTTTTTTTCGGAATCTGTTCCGGATTTATGCCTTCTCCCGGCTGTCGTTTCTTCCTGGAAAGTTGCTGCTTTATCGGGGCTATGTGGGGAATTCGGAGTATTCATACTGAAAGCGTCCTGAATGAAAATCGGGTCTAACTGCGGAAACTAACTTTTTTCAAAATAGTGCTACTATTAATTAATAATAGTGCTACTATTAATGAATAATAGTGTTATAACGAATAATAGTGCTACTATTAATGAATAATAGTGTTATAACGAATAATAGTGCTACTATAATGAATTTATCTTTTTTACACGTTGTGGTTTATACTTTTCTGCTTTTGAAGTTTAAGAGATAATTATACAAATCTTCCCGGCATATTTTTTTCCAATGCAGCGTGTTGTTCTACATGTAGATATGGACTATTTTTTTGCAGCCATTGAGGAACGGGAAAATCCTGAACTTCAGGGAAAAGCCGTTGTTGTCTGCATGCTTTCTGGAAGAGGTGGACTGAGTGGGGCTGTAAGTACCTGTAATTACACTGCGCGAGAATCAGGAATCAGGGCAGGCATGCCCTGTTCAAAGGCAAAAAAGCTGAATCCTGAAGCTGTCTTTTTGCCTGTCAGAAAGGATTTTTACACTTCGGTTTCGGACAGGGTTATGGAAATTCTCAGAAGCTATGCGGATGCCACGGATGCCGGGGCAGCGTTTGAGCAGATCAGCATAGATGAGGCATTTCTGGAAATTACCGAGAAGACAGGTGGGGATTTTAGTGCAGCTCTTGAAATAGGAGCCCAGATTAAGAACGAAATAAAAGATAAGGAGAAACTGACCTGCTCAGTAGGTATAGGCCCAAATAAGCTTATTGCCAAGATGGCTTCTTCAGTACAGAAACCAGACGGGATTACTGTTATAAGCCCGGATAAACTCGTGAGCTTTCTCCAGCCCCTTAAGGTGTCTAAACTCTGGGGAATAGGGAATGTAACCGCAAGAAAGCTGCAGGAAATGGGTATAGTTACAATAAAAGATCTTGCTGAACATGATGTTATTGATCTGATCTCTACTTTCGGGAAAACGCGGGGAATCTGGCTTAAACAGGTAGCGGCAGGAATAGATGATTCTCCTGTAAAAGAGAGGGGTGGCTCTGAACAGATTGGAAGGATTGCAACCCTGCCTGAGGATACCTTAGACATTAACCTTATTTCTCAGTTACTTAACAGGCTGGCAGGGGATGTAATTTCAAAACTTGATTCAAGAGAGCTTTCCTTCAAGATTGTAACTGTAACGGTCATAAACTCAAAGTTCAGAATGTATACAAAAAGTCGTACACTAAACCATCCAGCTTATTCAAAGGAAGCCCTTCTTGAAGTCGCTCGTGAAATCCTGGGTGATTTCCTCTCGGAAAGTCAGACCGAGTTCAGGCGTGTAGGCATCAGGGTAGGGGGACTCCAGAAAAGAATGGGTCAGAAAAGCATTTTTGATTATTGAGTTTTGCCTTTTTTGAGATTTACGTTTACCTCAATCTGAGCAAAGCCGTGTTGGCTCCTGACAGTGATACTTTTCCAGACTGCCTTTTCATATGTTTTGCCTCAATTAAGGGAATATAATATACGCTTTTTCCTTTCTGTCAATTCCAGTGTGCTTTTTTCATAAAATTTATCACATAAAAAATTGATAATAATAATATGAGATATATTTCAGAATTGTATCCATGACCTGAATTTCTATTCCCATATTTCCAACGGCGACTATTTTCTATTTGGATTTTTTGTCAGAATGTGTAAATTGGGATATGAGAGGACGGCTGCAGACAGTGACGGTTAGGAGAAGTTTGTATGCTTAAAAAACCGTTTACCATCCAGTTTCCGGAAAACCCTACCAGTGGATTTAGCTGGGACATTGCAACCAGTAGTGGGCTGCAGGTAATGAGGGATAGTTTCGTCCCTGAAGAAGAGGGAAATATTGGCGGCGGAGGGTACCGCGTATGGGATATTCAGGTAACGTCCCAGGGTAGTCAAAAACTTAAAGGTACATACCGCAAGGGTAAGCAAATAGCAAGTTGTTTTGAAATTATTATTGATGCAGAGTAACGCCCTAGTTCCCAAGCTCCTACACCCTGCAAGAAGTGCCTTCTCCGGCAAAGCCAGATTTTCCCAGCCTTGCTGGAGGTCATTTTATTCTTTTTCCGATCTTTTCAGACTTTTTTCAGTCTTTTCAAATTTTATTCTGATTTAAATAAATTTAACAAGCGGGCAGACTTCAATACATGCCCCGCAGTGAGTGCAGTTTTCTTTAATCCGGGCCTTCTTTTCCTTTATCTCAATCGCGTTATGCTCACAATGGCCTACACAAACTCCGCACCCCTGGCAGAGCAAAGCTCTTCTTACCGAGAACTCAATAATTCTCATAAGCCTCTTCAGAGTCTTTTCATTGTCACTCCTCCCATTAACATTCCCTGAGGCAAAAACTTGCGCTCTGGATTCTCCGAAGGTGACCGACGCCGCACCTTCTATAAAAGAAGCTTTTCCGATCGGGGATAACATTCCGCTTTCTCTCAGGGTCTCTATGTCGATTGCCTGCCCGAAACTCCCATCTGCAGATATTCCTCCTGCTTTGCAGGGTCTGTATCCTGTTGTTACTTCAAAATGCAGTTCTTTTGGGGCTTCCTGTGACGGAAGAAGGCGAATTCCTTTTTTCTCCGCAAGTGTCTGGAGAACTTTAGGATACCGCTTGTAGCGCCATAAACCGTACTTTACCCATTCAGCAGAGAGTCCCATTTTCTCGGCATAGGCGAGGAGATGGGAATTGAGCTTTTTTGCAAGCTCGGGATGGCTTTCTTCAAGCTGGAAAAAGTCGGCAAGCGAGGAAGACGGGCAGAGCCAGCACCCCATCCTGTCATATCCTTTCTCATAAGCCGGATTATATGGGGCTTTTACCCTGAAAAGATAAAGCCAGACATGAAGGGCAGTCCATTCCTGTATAGGGGAAGCTCCGACCTGGTTTCCCACCCAGGGATTTTTCCATACTTTCTTGCTGATTGAACGGGCGTGGGATTCATACTGCCGCTGCCCTATAAAGCTCAGACATCCGCCTTCGTAGTTCTCATCAATTAGCCTGGTAATTGGTCCGAGTTTGCAGATCTTGCAGCACCAGCGGGTATCCATTGTAGGAGGACCAAAGACACTTATCGAATCCCAGAAAGAATCTCCTGCACTTGCAGTCCTGAGCTCTTTCCCATAGTGCTCAGCAACCTGTTTGACATTATCGAGAGTTTCCGGAAACTCAAGCCCCGTATCTGCAAACATGATCTCATAATCTTCAAGGCACTCATCAACAAGCTGGAGCACGGCAAGACTGTCTTTTCCCCCGGAGTAGGATACGCTTACTTTCATATCCATGCTGCCTGCTACATTTTTGATGAAAGCATGGGATTTTTCTATCATGCTGTCCAGAATTCTCTCGTTGGCTTTTACGGCATCTTCCCAGTTCTTACCTGCAGAATTTGTTTTTTGAGGTGCTGGCTCTCCACTCCAGCGTGGTTTTACAGCATGCCCGCGGTTTTCCTCACACATTTCCTTCCCGGACATTCGGGCACGCCCACAGCAGATTACCTCTCCTGCAGGGTTCAATACAACAACCTCATCTTCTTTCTTGATCTCGGGATCAGCATCAAGAACTCCAGGAGCAAGGACACTTGCCCCCTTTTTCAGAATAAAAGGTACAACTGACTGCTCAATAATGACCCATTTCTTCAGGGCTCTTATATCCCTGCCCTGGAAAAGTCTTCTTGCCCCTTCGAGCCTTGGAAGCAAAACCCATTCACAGCTCTCAATCTCAAATCTGATAGATGCAAGCACTTCTCCATCGACTATAATCTCATCCATGCGGTCTTCATACGGGGCTTTATTTAACACTACCAGGTGCCCTTCAGGTATAAGGGGTGCATTGAATTGTTTTTTAGAAACCGAGTTTATACGTTTAATATCGTAATCAAAAGCTGGACGGATATCCGCAGGAGGAGTTACCTCGACTTTTTTTGTATTTTTTCCGCATCCGCACTGTTTTCCCAGTACAGGCACATTGCAAGCCTCGCACCAGTGCAGAAGCATTTTACCAAGATATGCTGGTCTGGACATGACATGCAGATTGAGATAAGTTCCCCTTTAAAAGGTTTTGGCTTTTTCGTAAGCGGTTTAAAAAGAGCTTGATCAAAAATATCTGCGTATTTATTCACTGGATGTTTTAATATCGTACTGCCTTTGGGTCGGATCTTCTAGTAATAGATTGAATCCTTAATATGAGACTACAATTTTATAAATGGACATCTGATGTTAAGTATTGATGATCTAACCAGAAATTAAGAATTTCAGTACTCAGATTTTGAGCATATGCCTTTCTTACAATCTAATTCCCTCAATAATCTGAATCTTGAAAACCAGCATTTACTTTCAGTAAATATAGTTTCTATCATTCGAAAGTAAAATTATAAAACTCTCCTAAATTGTTTGGAAAAACTTTATGTAAATTCATTCATTAATATAAGTAAATTTATTCATCAATATAGTATGCGTACAGTTAATTTATATAATCTGAATATTTCTTATATAAAAACGGACCAGATTAGTTGAATGCGTCTGTAACTCTAATTGGGGTATATTGGAAATTTCCGAAATTTGAAAAACTTTGTGAGGGGGATTATTCATTATCAGATCAAAAGCAGACTATGATTTTTATCTTAAAGCAGATCAGTTAGCTTCTGGGAAAAAATATAAAAGACCTAAGCTAATTGGCGATGATATATGGAAATTTCAGAGACTATTAAGACAAGCTGAATATTATACTAATTGTAAGAAATCCTTTCTTTCTAAATTGTATCTAAAATATATATTATATAAATATCACAAGATGAGCGTCCGTCTAGGGTTTACAATTCCACTAAATGTTTTCGGACCTGGATTATGTATCGCTCATAGGGGAACTATTGTTGTAAATAAAAACGCTAAAGTTGGAAAGAACTGCAGAATACACGCCTGTACTAATATAGGATCTAACATAGATGGGGTTTCAGCGCCGCAAATAGGTGACAATGTCTATATTGGACCAGGCGCTAAAATTTTTGGAGATATTACGATTGCTGACAATATCGCAATTGGAGCAAACTCTGTTGTAAACAAATCATTTTATGAAAAAGGGATTTCAATTGCAGGAGTTCCTGCTAGAAAAATAAGTAATAAAGGAACAGACGGATTTATAGTTTCAGATAATGAATTATCCCATTCTAACACTCCTGATATTGCTGCAAAGATAGAACGCTCTTGTACCCGCTACTAAATAATTCTCGTGATAGAAATGCACAATTCTATAATCTTTTTTATTTTGCAGTAACCTTTTTCCATCCATTTCTAACTCAGAAAAATTTTGACATAAGAGACGAATCTAAAGCACAGTGTTCTAAAAAGCTGCATTCTTTGCAGAATTTTCCTTCTTTTCTCTCGGGCATAAGTCCTGCTTTAATTTTCTCAACTTCCCTGGAGATTTTGAGTACTTCCCGCCTGTCCGAGCTTCGGATAACTACACGTCTAAGCAGGCCGTAACTCACATATTCAACAAAAGAAAAGGGAACTTCTTTCTCACTCCCAGCTTCAAGAAGCATGGCAAGAGCAGCGACATGTATCCTGTCTGAAGCCCATACTCCCTGTTCAGGGCAGCTTCCAGGCTTTAAAATCGACGGGATCTGTGCGCCCTCAAAGCAAACTAGTTTGGAGGGGACACCTTTAAGGTTGAGTTTTTTTGAGGAAAGAAATGGCTCGATTTTAACAGGTGTGAGTGCCGCAAGCATGGGCTCTTTCCCATATTCCTCAAGTGCTTCTATGAGATTGGCTGCAATTTCGGGAATTTTGGCTCTTGCCCGCGCTTCTCCTTCCTCTAGAATTTCCCTCGTGACATCGGCAAGTTCCCTTGGAAACAATAGCGGCAAATCCGTACATATCTGTGTCAGAGAAGTTTCAAGCTCCTTACGGAGGGTATCGGCGTTTAACGTACACTTTCTCAAAATTTCAGGATAAGTCAGGGACAGTTCTTTCAGGATCATCCTCTCGAGCCTTTGCTCATTCATCTTTGGGAACAATTCATACCCCCGGTTGATAAAGTAAACTTTTCGTGGGCAGTTGACATATAGAAGAAGATCTGAAACATTTGTCTCTTGATTGGGTAATTCGGCTTGCATTAGATAATACTCTTTCACAAATGTTATATATTTTTTTGAAAGTTTTCGCCGTAATTCGATACAAAACACCTGCGGCAATTGCCGAACTCCTATTCGTTAGATATATATGGTAATGTTTCCTCTTAAAGTACGTGAGTCATGACATCTGATGAATCCTCAGAAAATCTGCGCAATCGTTTGGCGGAAAAAATGGCTGGAGATATCACTCTTTCGGAAAAGCCAGGAGAGTCACTCAAAAAATGGAGGTCGAATTTCGAGATATCTCAGACCGATATTTCAAATTACCTTAAGGTTTCCCCTTCCGTTATCAGTGATTATGAAAGCGGGAGACGTAAGTCTCCAGGGACACTGATTATCAAGAAAATTGTCGAGTCTCTTCTTGAGATTGATGCTGAAAGGGGAGGCAAAAAGATTCACGCTTATGGATCACTACTTAACGCTGAAAGCAGTACAAAGTCCATTTACTCAACATATGAATATACCCTCCCTATACAGCTTGCGAAATTAGTAAACCTTATCGAGGGAGAGATTGTCTACAAAGGAGTTGAGAAGCCTCTTTATGGTTTCTCTGTTGTTGACAGCCAGAGGGCAATCCTGGAGCTTTCCTCCCATGAGTTCCAGAAACTCTACGGCTGGAGTACGGACAGGGCTATGATCTTTACCAAAGTCAGCACCGGGAAATCCCCTATGGTAGCTATCCGGGTTACTAACCTTAAGCCCGGCGCGGTGGTACTTCACGGGCTTCGAAAGGAAGACGTAGAACCCGTTGCAATCAAAATGGCGGAGGTCGACCGCATACCTCTCGTCACAACTACAATGGATCTTGACCAGATTGTCCAGTTACTGAAAAAATACAGTCAATATTATGCCAGGGAGTAAGCTCCCTGATTACTGATTCCCTGAATAACCCAAAAACAGGTGGAAATAATGACTATTGGAATTGTATCTTACGGTGCTTATGTCCCCCGTTACCGTATAAAAATTGAAGAAATTGCCCGGCTCTGGGGTGATAACCCGGAGGCTCTTAAAAACGGTCTAATGGTACATGAGAAATCCGTGCCAGATATAGACGAAGATGCAGCAACTATAGCTGTGGAAGCGGCAAGATATGCAATGGCAAGAAGTGGTGTCGATCCAGGCAGAATTGGGGCAATATACACTGGTTCTGAGAGCCACCCCTATGCTGTTAAACCGACAAGCACAATTGTTGCCCAGGCTATTGGAGCAGCTCCATATATGACTGCAGCAGACTTTGAATTCGCATGTAAGGCAGGTACAGCCGCAATTCAAGCCTGTATGGGTTTGGTGGGTTCAGGGATGATAGACCTGGGAATGGCTATAGGGGCAGATGTTTCCCAGGGAGCTCCAAGTGACGCACTTGAGTACACTGCGGCAGCAGGCGGAGTTGCCTGCCTCATAGGGAGAAAAGAGTCTGAGCTTGCTGCAATAATTGAAGGCACTTATTCTTTTACAACTGACACCCCTGACTTTTGGAGAAGGGAAGGAATGCCCTATCCAGAACATGGAGGTCGCTTTACAGGAGAGCCAGGCTACTTTAAGCATGTAACTAATGGCGCCAGAGGTCTTATGGAAAAACTCGGAACGAAACCGGAAGATTATGATTATGCTGTTTTCCACCAGCCCAACGGGAAGTTCCCAAGCAAAGTTGCAAAAATCCTTGGTTTCAATAAAGCTCAGATTGCTCCAGGGCTTGTAGTCTCAAAAATAGGGAACACTTATTCAGGCTCCTGCCTTATGGGAATTGCTGCGACTCTGGATCAGGCGAAACCAGGAGATCGGATTTTTGCAACTGCCTTCGGGTCTGGCGCAGGGTCTGACGCTTTTAGTATCACAGTTACAGATAGAATCGAGGAAATCCGAAACAAAGCTCCGACGGTTTCCGAACTGATTAAGAACCCAATATACATTGACTATGCAAGGTATGCCAAGCATAAAGGCAAGATTCGCCTGGCCTGAGAATGGAGTGAGTATAAATGAGAGACGTAGCAATTGTCGGAGTGAAAAATACTAAATTCGGAGAACTCTGGGAACGTTCCCTGAGGGACATTGTGGTAGAGGCCGGAATAGGAGCAATCGAAGATGCTGGCGTCAGCGGAAAAGAAATCGATGCTCTTTATGTAGGAAACATGAGCGGAGGCCGTTTTATTGAGCAGGAACATATCGGAGCTCTTATTGCGGATTATTCCGGGCTTTCCAAGAACCTGCACATTCCCGCCACACGAGTGGAGGCTGCCTGTGCCTCAGGGGGGCTTGCTCTGCGGCAAGCTATCATGGCTGTAGCATCTGGTTATAGCGATATCGTGATTGCAGCGGGAGCCGAGAAGATGACAGATGTCGGGTCTGAGGAAGCATCTTCTGCTCTTGCGGCAGCGGCTGACAGGGAATGGGAAGGCATGGCAGGAGCCACCTTTCCTGGACTTTATGCAATGATTGCAAGGCTGCACATGCACAGGTATGGGACAACCAGCGAGCAGCTTGCTGAGGTTGCCGTAAAGAATCATAGAAACGGAAGCCTGAACCCGATTGCCCAGTACAAAAACATAATTACTGTTGATGATGTGCTGAATTCAACTATGGTGGCAGACCCTCTGCATATTTTTGACTGTTCCCCAATAACGGACGGAGCTTCAGCTCTTGTGCTTGCCCCTGCGGATGTTGCACGCAAATATACTGATACCCCCATTTATATCAAAGCAACTTCTCAGGCAAGCGATACTATTGCACTCCATGACAGGCGTGATCTGACAACCCTGGATGCCACTGTAATCGCTGGGCAGCGGGCATATTCCATGGCAAAGCTAAGACCTGAGGATATCGACCTTGTGGAAGTGCACGACTGCTTCACAATTGCCGAAATCTGCGCAATTGAAGATCTCGGGTTTGCAGAGAAAGGAAAAGGCGGAATTGTTACTGAAAATGGAGAAACTGCAATTGGAGGCAGGATCCCTGTCAACACATCCGGCGGTCTTAAAGCTTGTGGACACCCGGTGGGGGCAACAGGCATAAAACAGGCTGTAGAAATTGTAACTCAGCTGCGCGGAGAAGCAGGAAAGCGCCAGGTAGAAGGTGCAGAATACGGCATGACCCACAATGTCGGAGGGTCAGGTGCAACAGCAGTAGTGCATATTTTTTCGAGGGAAAGGTGATATAGATGTCTTCCGTTCCTAGATTTTGGAGAAATCTCGGCAGCCGGTACAATCTTGAAGGTACTCGCTGTAGTGAATGCGGGGAGTATTTCTATCCCCCCCGCAATGTCTGTGTGAACTGCAGGCGTGGAGGAGAGATTGAGCCTTATACGTTCAAAGGCACTGGCGAAATAGTAACATATACATTTATTCACACAGCTGCGGAAGGTTTTGAGATTCAGGCTCCCTACACCCTCGCCATAATCCAGCTGGATGAAGGACCCAGATTAACCTCCCAGGTAGTTGGCGATCCGGAAAAGATTCATATTGGAATGAGAGTAAGATCCGTTTTCCGCAAACTCGGGGAAGATGGTAAACGCGGTATGATTTATTACGGCACTAAATTCACCCCCATAGATGAATAAAAAGATCTGGATCTTCCGGATTCTATTTTTTCCAGCTTATTTAAGTAAATTTTTAGCAAAGCAGGCATCTAATATTAAATATTCAGCCAATTTTAACCGGAATTAACTGGAGATATCTGGAAACTATGATCGAAATCGAGGTCAAGGTCAGAGCAGATCATTCAAAAGCCCGCCCTATTCTGGATAAAATTGGGGCAATAAAAGTAGGTGTTGAAAGCCAATCTGACATTTATTTTGCAGCTCCTCACAGGGATTTTGCGAAAACCGATGAAGCACTCCGAATCCGTTCTTCAGACGGCGAGGCTGTACTGACCTACAAAGGTCCTAAACTCGATAGCGTTTCCAAAACCCGGAAAGAATTTGAAACTCCTGTAGACGAGGCTGCCACAATAGAAATCCTGCATGCTCTCGGCTTCCGAGAAGCCGGAGTAGTCCGCAAAAAAAGAGAAGTTTTCAGCGCAGGAGAAATAACTATCTGCCTCGATGCTGTTGAAGGGCTCGGAGAATTCCTTGAGGTCGAAATCGTGGCTGAAAATGAAACTGAGCTTGAAACCTCAAGGGCGAAATTATTTGAATTGCTAAAACAGTTTGACGCCGGGGAAAAGGATTCGATCAGGACTTCTTACCTTGAGATGGTGATGGAGAAAAATAAAAGTTAATACATCTTATGATGTAATGTATGTACTATTCTTTCAATGCCTTTTGTATCATTTTTTATATTAAGTTTGAATTACTCTTCTCAAACTGCCTTTTATCTTTTTCTCTTACTTCTACTTTTTCTCGGACGCCGCCAGATTAACTGGCGGAAGCGTCCTATTATTCGTAGATTCAAAATGACTTCTGAGTGAACAGAAGCCTTTCTCATCAAAAAGGTTGCAGTTGTTTCACCTTATTCTTGAACCGGGCTTTATCTCTTTGTCCGGCGTCAGGGCTGCTACGATATCATTTGCACAATCGTCGGCGGCGAGCATCATGCCGTTTGATTCTACTCCGCAGAGTTTCGCAGGTTTCAGGTTGGCAAGTACGATTACATATTTACCTACAAGCTCTTCGGGAGTGTAATAAGGAGCCATGCCTGCAACAAGCTGCCTTGGCTTTTCTTCGCCGATATCCACTTCAACCCTGAGAAGCTTTCTGGACTTCTTTATGGGTTCGGCAAGTAAAACCTTTCCTACGCGGATATCGAGTTTCGCAAAGTCTTTATACTCGATCGTGGGAAGGATTTCTCTTTCCTCAGCGGCTGCTTTTTTTGCTTCTTCGACGTCTTTGGCAGTGCCCATTCCTTCGGATTTCGAGGGCTCTTTTTCTTCCACCTTTCCTGCAGCTTTCGCATTGGCAGCTTTTACCCTCTGGTTTGCGATCTCTTCCATCTCCTTTATCCTATCGTCTTCGAGTTTGGTGAAGAGAATCTGGGGTTTTGCAAGCTTTGTGCCTGCTTTTATTGGCACAAGAGCCTCGTCATACAGGGCAGTATGCAGGTCTTCTTCCTGTCCGAGCTCTTTCCAGGCGGTTTCTGCGGTTTCCGGAATTACAGGCTCAAATATAAGGCTGAGAGCTTTTGCCAGGTGCAGGCAGTTATAGATCACATGTCCGCAGGCTGCTTTGTCCTGCTTTATCAGGCTCCATGGTTCGTGGGACTGGAAGTAAGTGTTTCCGAAAGACGCAAGAGCCATTGCAGAATCAACAGCTCTTTTGAACTCATATTCAGCCATTGCTGCTTTTACTTCTTTTAAAGTTTTTTCGATCTCTTCTTTTATGGCAGGCTCGAGTTCTCCTGCTGGAACTTCCCCAAAATTCTTGAAAGCGAAAAGCATTGTTCGGTACAGGAAATTCCCGAGTACAGCCACAAGCTCAGTGTTGACTTTTTCTTGAAGCACGCGCCAGGAGAAGTTCAGTTCTTTCGTGTGGGAGGTGTAGCTCGCGAGATAGTACCTCAGAAGGTCGGGATGGAAACCGTGGTCAAGGTAGTCCTCTCCTACCCAGACTACATAGCCCCGGGTCTTGGAAAATTTCTTCTCCTCGATTTTGACCATGCCTGAAGCTACGACAGCCGTAGGCACTGAATAATCCGCACCTTTAAGCATTGCTGGCCAGAAAATGCAGTGGTGATAGGTAATGTCCCCTCCTATGAAATGGACAATTTCCCCATCATTTTTCCAGTATTTCTCCCATGAATCCCCGGCTTTTGCAGCCCACTGCTCGGTAAAGGCAATATATCCTATAGGGGCATCTACCCAGACATAGACCACAAGGTCATCACGCCCAGGGAATTTTACTCCCCATTCAAGGTTCCGGGTAATGCACCAGTCTGAAAGCCCCTGCTTTACCCAGCCCAGTGCATAGTTCCGAGCATTTGATGTTCCACCGAGATCGTTTGAGAGGTAGTCCATGAGATAATCGCTGAAATCCGAAAGCTTGAAAAAGAAGTGTTCCTGCTGCTTGTACTCGGCAGGTCCCCCGCAGATAGTGCAAACAGGGTTTTGAAGTTCTCCGGGCTCAAGGTGTTTTCCGCACCCCTGGTCGCACTCATCTCCTCTTGCGGTTTCGCCGCAGTGAGGGCAGGAGCCTTCAACATAGCGGTCAGGAAGAAAACGATTGCAACTCGGGCAGTAGGCAATCTCAATAATCTTCGGGTACACGTAACCTTTTTCAATCAACCTGTTGACAATGTCCAGGGTCCTGTTGTGATTCTCAGGATCATCTGTTGTTCCAAAGGCATCAAAGTAAATTCCCAGCTGCTTGAAGATTTCATCAAAATGTTTGTGATATATCTCTACAAGTTCTTTGGGAGTGATCCCGAGTTCTTCGGCATTTACGACAATTGGGGTGCCATGGGTATCTGAGCCGCAGACAAAGGTAACCTCCCTCCCTTCCTTTCTAAGGGAACGGACAAAAATATCAGCCGGTACATAAGTCCGGAGGTGTCCGATATGAGCTTTGCCGTTAGCATAAGGCAGGCCGCATGTGACAAGTACGGGTTTACTGGATGATTTTGACATTTTTATCTCCATACATTTTTTGTAAATATATTCCTCTTCGATGGTCGCAATTCTAAAATATATTTCGTTTATTCTTTTGAAAAAGTTTGCTTACAAGGTAACCTATTTGAGGGATAGTTAATTATCCTATATAAAGAAGGGTGGAATGTAGAGACAGATAACTAAGAGCTCAGACAATTAAGGCTCTTAACAATTCTCTTGCCTTGAGGCTTTGCAAGTTCTCCTTCCTGCATTCCGGCTAACTTAATATATCTGTTATCTTAATTAAGTTTCAACTACAATCAAGATCGCAGATTATGTGACGAGTTCAATATATACTGTCTTATTATATATTAACAATAAGAGCTCAAGTCATGAAGGTACGAACTCAGAAAAGTAACCTGGAGAAAGCAACTTACAAAACAGTCTTCACAATGGAAGAGAGGATCTCTAATAAAGGAGTTTAAAGCACTAACGAGAACTCCTCAGGCTCAGGCTTTGCTTCAGATACTCCAGGAAAAACAGGTAATCCTTGAGCTTCCTTTGAAGATTTTCCTCAAAATAAAGAAATTGAGAATAAGAGTTTAAGTATGAATTCCGATCCATCTCCACAGAGTAAAAAACATAATTTGATGCCCTACGTGCTGGTAGTACTGGCTCTGATTGCTGTTATAATGGTAAGTATTGCGGTTATTTCCTTCAGTCTCGGTGCTGGGGGAGATCTGCGGAATTCTGAAAAAGTAGCTGTTATTTACGTTCAGGGTACCATACTTTCCGGAAACGTTCCTACAGGGCTTGGCTATGCTACTTCTGAAGAGATTTCCGAAAATATCCGCAGGGCTGTTGCAGACAGTGGAGTCAAGGCAATTGTGCTCCGGATTAACAGTTCAGGGGGATCTCCTGCAGCAGCACAGGAAATTGCAGGAGAAATTGAGAAAGCCAGGGCAAAGGGAGTCCCTGTTGTTGTGTCAATGGGAGATCTTGCAACCAGTGCTGCATATTACATCTCTGCATCGACTGATTATATTATTGCAAACCCTTCAACGAATACCGGGTCTATTGGAGTGGTCTGGGTCTTCCAGAATAAGTCTGCCTCTTATGAAGAAGAAGGTATAGAACATTATATTGCAAAGTCCGGAGAATTAAAGGACATGGGAAGCAACTGGAGAGGGCTTACTGATGAGGAAAAGGAATATGCTGATGCCGTGGTAATGGAAAGCTATGAAGATTTCATAACCGAGGTTTCAGAAGGACGCAACATGTCCCGGAGTGAAGTAAAAGAGATTGCTGATGGCCGAATATACACCGGAGCTAGGGCAAAGGAACTTGGGCTTGTAGATGGATTCGGAAACCTTTATGATGCGATTGACAAAGCTGCGGAACTAGGAGGAATTGAAGGGGAACCTAAAGTTGAATATATGAACAGGGTAAGTCTCTCAAGACTGCTTCTGGGTTCGGGTTCAGGAGGATCTAACGAAACGGTCGGGCAGTTTGTCAGTTACTTTGAAGAAAGTCCATATGGAAGAGTCCTTGCATGAAAATGCTCAAAAGCACATAAACTTTAAAAGGAATACCGCAGCAGATAGATAACTCAAATTACAAAAAATTCAGGAGTTCTCGACTCTTCCTTTATTTTTATGATTTCCTTTTGATTCTCTTTCTCTTTAACCTTCCTTTTTATTTCCGGCTTTTCTCCTGCATATTTTGTCCAGCAGCAGAATGTTATCAAGCATCAGGGCTTCGCTCCATCCCAGGGGAATTACCCAGGCAGGCTTGCCTGTAGACTGATCTACCTGTTCCGGGAGAAGTCCTGTGCTGGTTGCCCCGGCAAGAGCCCACTTAAGGCATTTAATCCCTTCACTGGTAAACCGTTTTACGTCCTCATCATATCTGTCTTCTTTTTCATGGTGGGTCTCCTGTATGGGGGAAGATATTGCGTTTTCATGGGGAAGATCAAGAGCAAATGTAAACATAGCTTTTGCAAGCCATAGAGTGGTCACTACCCACGGATTTCCATTTATGTAGCTGTCATTCTCATACCTTTTGATGCCATAATGGATATTGATAGGTACTGAGAGCTTTTTCTGAATATTTTCTATCATAAACTGGATCATATCCCTCTCTATGGGATTTTTCGGGGAGAGCATTCCAAAAGGAACATAGGTTCCAAGAATGCTTGCGTCAGCGGTTTTGTCCAGTTTTCCGTTAATAACTCCTTTTGCGAAATAACCTTCCTGAAGCCAGAAACGATCAATCGTAGCCTGTTTGATGAACTCTGCCCTCTTCTTCCAGCGCCTTGCCATACCAATTTCCCCGTTCTCTTCAGCAAGGTGGGAAGCACCCATAAGCCCGGCGTAGATTGAAGCGTTTGTATAAGTGAAAATTCCGTAATAAGTTTCCCAGAGATCCATGCAGCTTTCGTGGATTCCTGATTTGGTCCGCTTCATCAGGTATTCCGCAGCCCTGAGTACGGAAACCCAGACTTCTTCGAGAAACTCAGCTTTTTTCAGACCCTCTAGAACCCTGTAATAAACATCCATTGCATAAAGCGTGGATCCGGTTTCATCTATCTGAGTTGAGTAATCAAAATTTCCCCAGGAAGGAGCTATGTCCCCATTGAGCCAGTAGCGTTGAAACCAGGATCCATCAGGAAGCTGGGTACGGATACACCATTTGAAAAACTTATCACAATACTCTGGATAGCCGGAACGTTTTAGTGCAAGCACGACTTCTGAGGTATCTCGGTTCCAGCAGAAGCCGTAACCTCCGCATTTCTCAAAGTTGGAGTCAAACTCTGGAGCAGCCACAAAAGACCCGTGCTCGTGGTCATTAAGGAGATAAAGCACAAGAAGAGCCCTATTATAAGCACTGAATAGCTCCTGCCGCAGGTTATCGTATCCCTCTATTCCAGGCATCCTGAGCACCTGCTTTCTTGAAAGCCACATAACCCAGTGTTCTCTTGTCTTTTCGAAAATGTATTCAAGGGGCAGTTTTGAGAGTTCGTATATCCTCTTATACAGGAGGTGTCTGGAAGATGCAGCTCCCATCAGGATAACAAATTCGTTTGCTCCGCCAGCCTCCAGTTCAAGGTCCCAGCCAGCTGCGTTATTAATATTTCCTATATCTTCCTTATTTCTCTGGAGTTTCCCATCTTCCATATCATACTTGGAATTAGTCCACCAGATAGTGTCCATTGCCTTTCCTATTTGCCATTCGGTAAACTCTGGAAGGGAATAAATTCCTATATAGTAGTTTTGCCAGTACTGTACGAGCAAATGGGTATCGGTATCGCAAAATCCTGAGTTTTTCTTAGAAGTTTCCCCTACATTAAAATTGGAATAATAAAAGAATTTTCCCGAAATTTCTCTCTGGGACTGGACCTTAAACCTGCGTATAAGAACAGGCACATCAGGATGTACAAGATCAAGAATGGAGATTCGGATTCCCGAATCATGGTAGAGTTTTGTGGATACTATATTGGTGTCTTCTACATAATTCTGGATGCAGTGCCAATCGTTATCGTTGGTCCAGAGAAGCCTCTCGCCCGTATGAATACAGGCAACGGATTCTTCGACATGCTGAGCGTGGTCTCGTCGGGGATAAAAAAAGCCAAGGATTTCTCCTTTTCTCCCCATTGTTACAAGCAGCTCATCATTTCCTAAAACGGCATTGGGTAGCCTTATCACCGCGTCTCCCCTCTCAGCTGGTATTCCTGACCTGTGCCGCCCGATGGTGCCGGTGAGATTATATGTTCGCAGACATCCTTTCCTGTAGCTTTACAGCTTACCTCCCTCACACTAATGTTTTTTCCGAAATACTCGGTCAGGTAACCTGCAAAATAGCCGCTCATAAAGGCACATACTGGCTGGTCCGCCCCTCCGTAAACGTCAGCTATAAACGAATCTTTAACAATAATTTTTCCTTGATACGTCTTCGGATCGCATTCTATCTCAAGAATTCCCCAGCCTACACCCCTGTAGAGTTCTGCAAGCACGTCTGCGAAATTACTATCATCAAGGTTCAAAATACTCTTAAAATATTTTGCTGAATGAATTCCTCCCTTAAGTCCTGACATTGTGAGAAGTCCCTCGGCATGTGGCACATTCTGATTTAGAGTCTTAATGATATCAACAATTGTGAGTGCTCTTGCCGCAACTCCTCTGACTCCTACGACATTAAGGGGAAAGTCCGCAGAATAGATCATTCTGTACTTTGAAACTCCGTATTCTACCTCACTTACAACGTCAAGCTCCTCTACCTTCCTGGCAAAGTCTTCTGGGTCACTATTTTTATCAAGTTCGATAAATACTGAATATTCTCCTGTTTTTTGTGTTATGTTATCCAGATGACCAAACATAATGAACGCGTTCTCTTTTTCCAGAAAGTCGATTATTGAGGATAAAGATCCGGGTTCCTTTGAATAAATAATTTTAAACCATACAATCTGCGTCCTCTCATTGAGGCCTGCAAACATGAACAAGTCCCTTACCATGTGACTCGACTCCCATAAATTAGTATGTGCACATTTAATTAAGCTATTGCGCTAAGTTTCTTGAATACCTGCGCTTTGAAATCCATAAGTACAGCCATGAAATTAACAGCGGCATCGAAGGGTGTGGAGTGGACGCTGAAATATGAGTGGACATCCCCATCCCCAAGCCACTTGGTACACATGTAGTAATAGTGATCCGAAGTTAGAAGGTGCTTCCAAATACGCAGGATTTCAGGGTCCTCTGTTTTCCTTACAAATGGCTCAAGCAGCTTTATCTCTTCAAAGCAGCGCCTTTGCATGTCGTTGCCAAGCCATGCACTGGTGTCGCGCTCCATATCAGCCCAGGAGATTGTAGAAAAATCCCCTATATCAATCTCGGAAACAGGTGAGTATTTTTCGACAAGCTCACGGGGAGTGCTGAAATCCAGGTGAGTCTTGAGAACTTCCTCTGGCAGCTTTTCCAGAAAGGAAAATATCCCGGTTTCTTCCCATTGATGCTCTCCGAAGGTCTCATAGTCCATAAAAATATTAATACAATCCTCATTAATCCCAGATGCCCATGAGGCCCATTTTTCTGCAGTCAGAGGATATCCTTCCCACCACCTTGCCGAGAATCTGTATCCTATATCGTCACTTAGTTTATAATTCCTGACTATAACTGGAAGTCCCGAGCCTTTTGCCTTGTAAAGAACGTTGGGAGACCTTCCATCAAGTATATGATCCGCACCCTCAGTAAGGATAGCCTTATACCCCAGGTCAGAAACAAGCTTTGCTATCGTGTTATTGTAAAGCAGTTCAGTATTCCGAAATACCTCAGGTTTAACTCCCAGAAGATCAGACATACTTTCTCTGTGCTCTCTTATCTCCTCAATAAATTCGGTTTTGTCTTCAAAAAGGCTTGAGAGGGAATGATAGAAGGTTTCGTCCAGGTATTCCACTGATCCGGTTTCTGCCATCTGTCGGAAACTCTCGAGTACATCTTTTCCCCAAAGTTCGCATTGCTCGAGCAGGGTTCCGGTAACTGAAAGAGAAAACCTGAATTCTCCTTTATATCTATCAAGCAAGTCCAGAAGTACTCTGTTTGCAGGAATATAGCATTTCCGGGCTACTCTTTCAAAGATTTCCCTGTTGCATCTCTCGTCGAAATAGCGGAAAAACCCTGATCTGTCATCTGGCCAAAACCTGCGCAGTCTGAACGGTTGATGCACCTGGAAATAAATACAAACCGAGGTCATGTTCCTCCCTCAAGCACAGCTCTTCTGAAATCTGAAAGGATGGAAAAATAGTTTACAGCTCTTTCATACCCTTCTCTTATATTTCCAGGGTTCATTGAAAAAAATATTTCACTTTGCTGGAGATAACCGTATACATCTCTAAGTTTATTATAATCTTTTTTTCCCTTAAGTTCTGAGAGTTCCTCGCCAACCCTTACCAGTTCTCGCAGATAAAGCTGTTGAGCATGGTTCCCTAATGCATTATGCATCCCATAACGTATTGTCTGTTCAGTTGCCAGCGTCGGAAGTTTCAGAGGCTTGAATCTCTTTACAGCCTCAGCTGGTGTCAACATCTCAATTCCCCTGGATTTGAGTGTTTCGGGAAGCAACCGGATAAAATCGGCTATCATACTCTTATTTCTATAATGAAAACAAATATTCTGATAATTAATATAAAGTGTCAGGACGTCACCATCCATACTGTTAATCCAATCCACAAACTTTTCCGGAATAAGAGGATAGCCTTGCCAGTCTTTCTTCGAAAAACGCAGTTCAAGATCCTCGCTAAGGTTTATATGCCTTAGAAGGGTCGGAACATGGTTTTCAAAAACATGTACAGGGTCGTATCCATTCATAAGATTTCTAGACCCTTCTGCGATAAGACACTTAAAACCCAGATCGGTAAGAATTCTCTCTGCTCTCTCAGTATATAGAAGTTCAGTATTTACAAATGTTTCGGGTGTAATGTCAAGTAACTCCCTGAGTGTTTCCTTGTACATTATCACTTCTTCATTGAACCAGGATAGATCGGGATATAATGAACTCAGGGAGTGATAATTGCAGCTCCCGGTAAACTCTACACCACCGGTTTCCCCAAGTTCGTAGAATGATTCGAGAAGTTCGGGGTCCCATCTACACTGTTCAAGGAAGGGTCCAGACAGATCAAAGGAATATTTTCCCCCCCTTTCAATAGATTCCAGAATCAAATCATTAAGGCGTAACATTTGCCTGCTCGCTTTTAAAAATTTTGAAAAAATACTATTCCGATCAAAATATCTATCCATCTCAGGTATCCCCACAAAACCCTCGACAGGCCAGTACCACTTGGGGTTGTAAGGCAAATGCACTCCCATACAGATGCATACGGCTTTCATAACAAAGTAATCTAGTGCGGAAACCTACTAAAAACTATTGTTTAATTTACTTCTAAACTGCTTTTCATGTTAAATCAAAACTTGAAAAATATCAAAAAGTACTAAAGATAAGATGATACAAGAGCTGAAAAATATCAGCTTAGATTAAAAACATCTTAAAAAGTAAGAAGGGATGTTATCCCTTCGAATTGGAGCACAGAAAGTCTTATACCTCCAAAACAAGACTTGTGGGATCAGCCCATCATAAATCTTGTAAGGCTGCCGTACGCATCCGAGATCTCTTTGAGGGATAGAGAAATCTCAAAATCTTTTCCTTTGATCCTAAGCGAATTACCTCCTACCTTGCCGATTATGATGTGGGGCACATCTTTGAGGATCTCCAGTACAGCTTCCGGCTCGTTTGTAGCAAGCAAAGCCCGTGCAGGGGCTTCTGAGAATAACAGCTCATCAGCTTTAATTTCTGCAGCCTCACTCAGGTCTACTTCTGCGCCAAGGTCTCTGCACATTCTTGCAAGCCCTGCAGCAATTCCTCCAAGGGAAAGGTCATGTGCCGAGTTTAGTTTTCCACTCTTTACAGCTTCGATTATGGCTTTTATTATCTCCGGGAAGTTTGTCGGGACAGGAGGAACTTTCCCAGCATTCTGGGCTCCAAAACAGGCATAATATTCGGAACCTCCCATGTCGGCAGTTGTTTCTCCTACCAGGATAATAGTGTCTCCGGATGACACAAAGAAGCTTGAAGGAAGTGGAGTTTCAAGGTCAACTTTACCTATCATTCCAATCGAAGGAGTTGGGAGAATTGCAGTCTTGAACTCATCGCTTTCATTATATAGAGAGACGTTTCCCCCAACGACAGGGATAGAGAGTTCCCTGGCTCCATCCCCAAGACCGAGCACGGCGTTTTTAAATTGCCAGTAAATTTCCGGACGGTCAGGGTTTCCGAAGTTCAGGCAGTTTACAATTGCAAGCCCTTCTGCACCTTTTACTGCAAGGTTCATGGCGTTTTCCACAACTGCGGTCTTTCCCCCATTGTAGGGGTCAAGAAGGGTAGCTCTTGGCTGACAGCCGCAGGAAAGTGCAATTCCTTTTTTATCGGTAATCCTGAGCACACTGGAATCTTCTCCGGGTTTGACAATTGTTCTCAACTGAACCTCATGGTCATACTGCCTGTAAATCCATTCTTTTGAGGCAATATTATAGGAAGATAGGACTTTCAGGAAAGCTGTTTTCAGGTCTTTTGGAGTTTCTAGTGCTTTACTCTCCTCAACCTGGGAAATAGGAGTTACTGAGGGTTTCTCGCAGGTTGGAGCGCCGCCTGTCAGTAAAGCTATTGGTATATCGGCAACAATTTCCCCTTTAAACTCAACTGTATAGTTTGGCTCTTCTGTCAGGTATCCTACTACAGCTCCATTAAGGTCGTATTTTGCTGCCAGAGCAAGGACGGCTTCGACGTCTTCGGGAGCTACTTCAAAGAGCATGCGCTCCTGAGATTCCGCAAGCAGGATTTCATAAGCGTTCATATTGGGCTCGCGTTGCGGCACAGCGTCTGTAATGATCCGGGCTCCAAGCCCTCCTTTTGCAGCCAGTTCCGAGCTTGCCCCTCCTAAGCCGGCAGCTCCAAGGTCTTTGCAGGATTTTACATACCCCTTTTTCATAGCTTCCAGGGTCATTTCAATTACAAGCTTCTCAGTATAGGGATCTCCTACCTGAACACTTGGTCGGTCCTCAGCTTCGGCTGATTCGGAAAGATCCCTTGAGGCAAAGGAAGCTCCCCCAAGCCCGTCTCTTCCTGTGCTTGAGCCTACGAGCACGAGTTTGTTTCCGGCTTTCTGGGAGCGTGAAGTTATAATTTCTTCTTCCTTACAGAGCCCTACTGCAACCACATTTACAAGAGGATTTCCACTGTATTTTCTGTCAAAGAAGGTCTCACCGTTGACTACAGGCACTCCGATACAGTTTCCATAGCTTGCAATTCCCTTAATTATCTGCTCGAAAAGGAATAGATTTTTAGGAGTGTCAAGAGGCCCAAAATAGAGAGGGTCCATGAGAGCAATAGGGCGGGCTCCCATAGAGATTATGTCCCTCACAATACCTCCAACACCGGTAGCAGCCCCATTATAGGGATCTACATATGAGGGGTGATTATGGCTTTCCATGCCTATGGCAAGTACGTATCCATCCTCGAATCTAATAATTGCAGCATCGTCTCCTGGACCGATAATCACGTTCTTGCCAGTCGTAGTAAAAGTTTTAAGGAGAGGAGCGCTTGAGCGGTAGGAACAGTGTTCGCTCCATAAATTTAAAAAGCAGCCCTGTTCTACCAGGGTGGGCTCTCGCCCGAGTTCTTTTTTAATAATCTTAAGGTCTTCTTCAGGTAACATTGACTTGCCTCTGATGCTAATCCTTTTTGGATACCGAAATTTAGTTTTTAATAGGTTATTTTTAAATCCAGAATCTTTAGTGTTAGCGCAAACAGCCTATGGCGACATAAAGGGATAAGGATTAGATAAATATTTCTGACTCCTGAGTCCTATTTCGCCTGAATCCTGTCTCGGGATGACGGCGCCCTTTTCACAAATCTGAATTAATGAATGTAAATATGTAAGAAGTAATTCGAAAATTAGTTATGGGAAGATACTGGATGGCTCTCGAGTAAAAATTCTGTATTTAATATAAAAGGAAAAAGATAAAAATACTCTTGCTTTACTGGTTGCAGAATTAACTGGTTCTATCAGTTGATTTTTATTAAATTTGCTGGATCATTTTTTCTACTTTTACTCCGGATTCGGTCAGGGAGTATATTTCATCTTTTTTTATGATTAATCCTTTCTGTTCAAGTTCTTCTAGTGTTTTTGCGACGGTAGGATGTGCAACTCGCACAGTCTTTGATATTCTTTTCCCTTCCATTTCTCCTTTCGAGGAGAGTAAGGAGAGCACTTTTTGCCTTATACTGTTTCCGTTCACGAAACCTATTAACCCGTTCAAATCATTCATTTAGAGCCCCCAAACGTGAATCAGGTTATTCAATGTTTTCATAGGATTATATTTATATAATAGAAGTGAATACATATATTTACAAAATATAGAAAGAAATGGGGTTCAAGATATATTTAATTTCTTGCCGGGAAATAGGAGCTCTTCCCAGCAAAGGCAGAATTTCAGGCTTCTCCAGCTTTTTAGGCTTTTTAACCTTTTTAGTCTCTTCGACTTTTAAGCTTTTTCAGTCTGGATTCGTCTTCAAGGTGCTAACCTATGGAATTATCCCATAACTCCAGCTTTTTCGCTTACGACATATACTATTCGCGACATTACTATTCAATAATACATTTATTGTTAAATTCTACTTACACACGAACACAATGTTATATAAAATTATAAAAGCTCTGGCTGTTTCTTTACGCTTTCGTGAATCTTTATTATTTGCTGAAATTCAGTGTAAAGTGCCTTAAAAATACCATTAGGCTTTAATACCATCATTGACAAGTACTTTATATCTATTCAGTTATTTTTAGATGCACATATACTATGATTACAAATTCGGAGGATATACCAACAAATGAGTAGCGGAATGTGCCCAGTATGCGGGCTTCCACAAGAACTTTGCATTTGCGAAGAGGTCGCAAAAGAGCAACAGAGAATTACTGTAAAAGTCAACAGAAGAAGATACGGAAAAGAAGTTACCGTTGTAGAAGGTTTCGACGCAAGTGAAATTGATCTTCATGAACTGTCCACTTACCTTAAATCGAAGTTTGCATGCGGCGGTACGGTAAAAGGAAATACTGTGGAACTTCAGGGTAATCACCTTGCCCGCATGAAAGAAGTCCTCATGGAAAAGGGTTTCTCTGCTGAACAGATTAAAAACTAAACTCTGACGCTTCTAAGGATAAAACCGAGTCTGCAGAATAAAAAAGATTTTTCAGGCTCGGGACTAATATATTTTAACATATTTTTCGATAGCATGCATTTTCTATAAATTAAGGGAGACATGCTCTACTCGAAAAATAAAAATAGACAGATATATAAAAGGTTAAGAGATTATATCTCTTAAAATTTATCTGATTTATCCGGTGTCGGTCTCCCATGAGAACAACATGCGAAGTTATGGTACAGAAAGTCTTGCCTGCAATTCGAGCAGAGCTCTCCAGAACAATGATTTTTGAGTATGGATGCACGCAGCAGGATGTAGCGGATATCCTGGAACTCTCAAGGGCTGCAGTATCCCAGTACGTTAGTGAGAAACGCGGTGCTGAAGTTGGTTTTTCCGAGGAGACCCAGAGTGAAATCCGGAAGTTTGCATCAGTGCTTCTGAGTCGAGGTCTATCCTCTCAGGAGAAAGCAAAAGGCATGTGTGAAATTTGCAGTTTTGTTCAGAAATCAGGCTGGCTATACAGGAACGCTCCCGAAGCTAAACCCTGTATCATATGCGAGGATATGGATCCAAAGTGAATGATACACTCTGTGTTAAATGTAAAGGAAAAGGACTTTGTGGGCGTCCCCGCTGCCCAATTCTTGAAAAGTTTAAATCTCTACAATCGATTTCTCCTGTAATTTCAGGAAACTCGGTTTTTGGAGCATCTCCCCCAGCTATTTTTGTTGGAAGCTATGGCTACCCCAGGGTATCGGCAGGTCCGCTCATTCCCCCTCTGGCAAAGGAGAGTGAAGCCTCTATTTTTGAAGAACCTTCAGCCTGGGCAAACATGCAGATTGAAGACATTATTTCTCTTCGTTCCCGCATGATCAGGGCAAACACAAACTTCCACGTAAAAAAAGCTCTAGAACAAGAAAACACTCTCCTTGTAAAGGCTCAGGAACTTGCCCTTTCCAGAAAGCCCGTGGATACCGAAGCCTGGTTTTTCAAAGCCCCTAAGCAGGAACTCAAATTCGATGCAGTGCTCACACCCATGGGACCCTCAGGGCTTGTAAAAAACTTTGAGATTGCCGAGAATCCAAATGTTCCTAAAAAAGTTGATTATCTTGTCTACGACACTGATGCGCTGGCAAAAGATGCTGTGCTTGAACTCTATAAAGGAAATATCCCAGTTGAACATATCACGCGCTTGCTCTCCATTGGTCTGCTCGGAAGAGCACGAAAAATCGTGCCAACCCGCTGGTCAATCACAGCTGTTGATGATATGGCTGGAAAGGAATTTGCAAATCGTATAAAGGATTTTCCCTGGATTTCAGAAATCCAGCTTTTTAGCGAGACTCATTTCGGAAATCGTTTTGAAGTCCTTATTCTCCCACGAGCTTATTCCTTTGAGCTCATTGAAATCTGGCTCCCAAAAACAGTCTGGTCTGGAGAGTCAAGCTGGATTGCGGAAGATAGTGAAGGTTATGACGGTAAGAAAGGATATTCTCCCCTTGCTGGGGGTTATTATGCTGCAAGACTGCCTGTACTTGAATACCTTAAGAAAATTAAAAGGCAGGCTTCGGTCTTCGTACTCAGAGAAATAACTCCGGACTACTGGGCTCCCCTGGGTGTATGGGTTGTCAGGGAAGGCATGAGAAAGGCTCTCCAGAATCCTCCAAAGAAGTTCGATTCTCTCGAAGCCGCAGTTTCAGATCTTGCGGGCAGAGTAAGCACACCAAAAGCCGAATGGATACAGCAGGCAAAGCTGCTCTCAGATTTCCGTTTTCAAACCACTCTCGATTTCTTTTTTAAAGGGTAATTGGGTTAAAAGCGGGAGCAACGTAAATGATAAAATCTAAGTAATAGCAGAAATGGCTTGAATAAAAATACTAAATAAATTTAAGGTAATGGGTAGGAAGTCTTGAAGCTTTTCAAGAAGCTTTTCGAGCTTTCTACCTTTATCAGATTTATTTGAAGATCTCGGGTACTATACGCCGCGCAACTTCTTCGTAGGCTTTGGAAATGTCCCCTTTGTCAAACCTGAAGACATCCTTATCCATTGACTGTCCGGTGCTCTTGTCCCAGAACCGACAGGTATCGCAAGAAATTTCGTCTGCAAGAATAATTTCTCCGTCTCTTCTTCCAAATTCCAGCTTGAAGTCCGGAAGTACAATACCTCTCTCGTCCAGATAGGGCACAAGCAGTTCATTGATTCTAAGAGCGAGTTTTCGGAGTGTGGCAAGTTCTTCCTTTGTCGCCAGCTCAAGCGCTAAAGCAATGTCATCATTCAGCATAGGGTCCCCATATTCATCGCTCTTGAAGTCAAAAACAAGTACTGGTGACTTGAAAACAGTACCTTCTTTTAAGGGGTATCTTTTTGTAATTGAGCCTGCGGCAATATTCCTGACAATGACCTCAATTTTTATGATATCGACTTTCTTCACAAGCATATCGACATCAGAAAGCATTTTGACAAAGTGAGTCTTTATTCCCTCTGCTTCAAGCATCTCAAAAAGTTTCTTTGAGATCTGGGCGTTGTAATACCCTTTCTTTTCAATTTCCCCTCTTTTCTCTCCGTTAAATGCAGTCAGACTGTTTCGGAATTCAACAATAAGGGTGTCTGGATCGTCCGTCTTGTATATAGTTTTTGCTTTCCCTGAATAGAGCTGTTCTCTTATCATGCAATAGTCCTCTCTAGGGATAATTCTGGGTTTCCTTAGATAGGGAGATCTTAGGAATGATAGTTTTAATATACTAGTTCTGATAATGAAGGAGTTTTGATAATGCCGTGGTATTCCAGAGATAATCTATATCGATCGAATTCTCTCTAAAACGCGAGTATTCTCACGGAGACAATTCGGTTATTTCCAGAATTCACGATTACTCTCCGAATGTGAGACATTTCCTGGACACGGCAAAGGCCTTTCCCGAAATATGCCTTAAATCTCGAAAGAGATAGAGTAGATGATAACTTCTTCTGCTAGATAAAGCTATCATCTCCAGACGGTCTTTCTTCTTACCGCCGACGGCTTCGTAAATTTTATCATCGAAGAAAATCAATTACTAGGTTCAGCAACTTAAACAAAGATTTAAGAACTTACCGCATTTGAGTGCCCAACACTTGATAGTGGATTAGTCCAAGCATACAACAGGTAAAAACATGTCAGGCACTATATTAGATATAGTAGAACTACTGCTGACTGCAGAGATCTATAAACGCTACCCAGAACTGGATGTAAACGATCTTCCAAAAAACATTCGAAAAAATTACTGGAATAGCGCAGAAAAAACAGTTCCCAAACCCATTAGAGCCACGTTTTTACAAATTGAAAAACTGTATGGAATTCAGGATATCGAAAAATTTGTAAGAAATGTTCCCTTCATAAATATTGATAAGTCTCATTTTGAACTTAATCTCAGTGCTTTTGAACTTGCTGCTGAATGGTTTGAAAAGCAGGAAGGTTCCTTGGAGCGGATTGAAAATAACCCTGTCCTGGCTTATTACTTTGGAGAAATAAGAAAGGTTGAGGCTGCAAACTACGCACATGCAAAGGCAAAAATAAGACCCAAGGAAGTTGACAGGGAATGGATAGAGTCTCTGGTAGCAGAGATCAGGAAAGAGGACAAAGGCGAAGAGATGCTTAGACTCGTGGTCATTATTGCCCCTGAAGATGTGAAGCAAAAAATCCGCGACCTTGTACTTACCGAAGAACAGAAAAATGAAGTCGAAAAAATCATGAAAGCCATTCAGCATAGGGAATACTTGCGGGAAATCGGGCTTCATGATATCGGAAAACTTCTGTTTGTTGGTCCTCCCGGTACTGGAAAGACCTCGGTTGCCCGCGCGCTCTCTGAGCGGCTCTCAATCCCGTTTGTTGAGGTCAAGCTCTCCATGATAACAGACCAGTATCTTGGTGAGACTGCAAAGAACATTGATAGAGTCTTTCTGCTTGCAAAGAAACTGAATCCCTGTATTCTTTTCATAGATGAGCTGGATTTCGTAGCAAAGGCAAGGACTTCGGATGAAAATGCTGCCATCAAGCGAGCAGTCAACACTCTCCTTAAAGCCATAGACGAGATTAGCCTTGTAGAGCATGGGGTTCTTCTTATTGCTGCAACCAATCACCCCCGCATGCTTGACAGTGCGGCATGGAGGCGCTTTGATGAGATCGTGCATTTCCCTCTTCCTGATTTTGATATGCGTAAGAATATTCTGGATATTGTGACCCAGCACATTGAAGGGGATTTCAATACAGAGGAAATTGCTGAATTAACTGAAGGCTATTCGGGTTCGGACCTGCGTATGGTTATAAGAGAAGCTGTCCTGAGTGCTCTTCTTGAGGAACGTAAAGTACTTACCCAGGAGGATCTGCTGGCAGCTGTAAGATCCTTTGATGAGAGGTCTGATCTCAAATCTGAAGAGTATGATAGGAAGAAGTAAAGATGAGGTTAACACTGCTTGGGACCGGTGATGCCGTCGGTACTCCTAAAATCGGATGTTATTGCCCTGCCTGTGAAGATGCTCGAAAGGGGGGAAAGAGCCAGCGTCTTCGTTCCTCCATCCTTGTGGAATCCGGGGAGGGTAAAATCCTTATTGACACAAGCCCTGATCTCAGGCAGCAGTTCCTCAGGCAAAATCTTTCCTATGTAGATGGAGTTATCTGGACACACGGGCATTACGACCACTATTCTGGGTTCGGCGAGTTCTACAGGGTTCAAGATAAGGTTGATGTCTATGGGATTCGTGAAACTCTCGAATACATAGATCAGTATTTCTCCTTTCTTAAACCAAGGTATCACTACGTAAAGCTTTATGAGCCGTTCGAGCTAATAGGGCTGCAATTTACTTTTTTTAAGGTAAATCATCCCCCAGTGGAGGTTCCTGTTGGGGTTATAATCCTTGAGGGCGACAAAAAAGTAGTAATTACGGGAGATACAAACCTGGAGATTCCTGAAGCCAGCCTGAAGTTAATGCAAGATCCAGACCTTCTTATTGCCGACGCTATAGCTCCACCCCATATTCATATAGAAAAGCACATGAATTCAGAAGAAGCTATGGTACTTGCAGAGCAGCTCAATGCAAAAGAGGTGGTCTTGACCCATATCAGCCATCTGTTTCGTCCTCATAATATTGAAGCGCTGTACATACCCCTTGGATACGACGGGCAGGTTTTTGAACTCTAAATATTTCTACCTTTTTTTGAGTTTTGAAAGTATTCGAATTCTGGTGTCAGGGTGACTGGATATTAGAACGGTTGTTTCCCTGAGTTGCTTGCAGCATTTGAGGAGTTTGTAATCTGATAGGAAAGGGAAGCTTTGAAAAATTAGATCATGAGTTGCTGGTGTAATAAAAAAGAGTTAGACGTTAAGATATATTGAAAAAATGTTAGGCTATGTAGAAATCTTAAATTTCACCCAGGTAACTTATACATATTTTCTGTTTAAGTTGTGTGCCAAAATCTTAGTTTTTATCGATATGTATGCAGGCTTATTAAAGCTTAAATTTGCCCTTTTTTCGGATAATTAAGGTGTTTTGCCTGCTTCCTGAAGTACAGCTAAAAATGAATCTATTTCTTTAGGTAGACTGGTCTTCAAATCTGCTAAACAGCAGATAAACAAAATTCGCATAGAAACATTAGATTAATATTTATCTTAATGTTTTAATATAACCAAAAGTCTTTATACGGTGTATAGTTATGAATCAGCGTTTCTCTTCTTTAGGTAATTACTATAGATATTTCATAGGACTTAACGGCATTATACTTACTTTTTTAATAATAAAGAGTTATCCAGCTGTTGTTAATTTAGCAACAAAAGCTAGCTTTTTAATTATGTTAGTAGGGGGATTTTGTGTATTAATTGACAACTGGAATCGAAAATCAATAGATTACAGATTATATGTCGAGTTATATGAAAATGAATATCAAGCTGAATCTGACTATAGAGCAGGTAAGATATTTATAAATTTAGTTTTCTATGTAGTCTCTCTATATTTAATAGTATCTGGAATATCTGGTGCTCTCTAATATTGAGGTTGGAATATCTGGTGCTTGAGGTAAGGGGCGAGAGATAAGAGACTCGCCCACCAGACTCAACGACGAAAAATAGGCTCACCAAATTTATGCCTGAAAATTTTTTATTTCAAGTATCATGGTATTATCTTTCTGGAAGAAAAGTACTTGGGAAATAAAAGATTCCTGCACCTAAATAATAATTTAGTTTTATTTTCTATTTTTTCCTCTAATAAGCTCCAATTTTTTTCTATTAGTCACATATAAATACAAGTACATCCAATTTTAATATTGGGTTTATTATATTTCTTCCTATTATGAAAAATAGGAGAATAAAACAAAAAGGGAGTGATATCTATGGCAGTAAGAAATCCAGTCGACTTAATTGCACTTATACTTGTCATAGTTGGCGGATTAAACTGGGGACTTGTAGGGCTCTTTGATTTTAACCTTGTAGACGCTATCTTCGGGGCAGGAAGTACTCTCTCGAGGATTATATATATATTAGTCGGACTTGCAGCGCTTTACATGATCTATTTCACTGTTAGAACTGATACGTATCAAACTCATGAGGCTGCTGTTCGCCATGATTGAAATGATTAGAAGAGCTCCTTTCAGGCGTAATACTATGAAAGGGGCTTAATCAGCTGTTATTTTTCTGAAGGCTGGATATAAAATTAAAACAAATTCTTTTTCATTTTTTAGGACACGTTTTTATTTTTTCATCTTGTTTCTTTGTTTTTATTCATTCATTTTTATTCCTTTTTCCTTCATTTAAACCCATTTAAAAATTGATTACTCTGATTATTTGAATATTATAAGTCTACTCATATAACTTGAATTATATTATTTAGTTACTATTATTTTTTTGAATATTATAAGTCTACCCGTATAACTTGAATTATATTATTTAGTTACTATTGCTTTCGAATCTCATACCTTATTCTTTACGTTTCCAGGCAGGAGTGCAGCTTCAAATGCTAGGAGAGGTCCTATGAACAATCCTGCCCATAATAAAAGCCCAATTATCCCCAGAATAAAGAAATAGAGTCGTTTTCTTATTGATCCTGTACCGTACCTCTTATCTTTAAGGCTAAAGGCAATTGCAGCAACTCCGAGTCCTGTGCTGGCAAGGATCAGGATAAGAGTAATAAATATTTCTGGGGAATACGAAATTTTACTAAGTGCCATGAACATCTGGAAGATATAGGACGCTCCTGTGCCCAGAAAGAAGAGTCCTGCAAGCGTTCCTGAGATGCTTGCAAGACTAAGCTCAGCTACAGTTTCCCTTTTTAAATAAATTGCCACAAATCCGGCTGCAAGAGTAAGCGCAAGTGGAGTAAAGATCAAAAGCCAGCTCTGACCCTCCCAGCGATAAACCTTTATCTGACCCAGAGGTATGGTGATCCATTCCTTCAGAGTGAAAGTTTCTCTGTATCCCAGAACTACTCCGTAATTTCCTTTTCCTGGAATTTCCCTTCCCTGCGTATTTTCTTCCTGTACTGAGCCTTCTTCCCTTGCTACGCCTGTTCTCTGTACCGCACTTACTGCAACGTAATATGTTCCACTTTCAGGAGCTTCCATATCGAGTCGGGAAAGTGAATAAAAAGTACTTGGGGTAAACCCTTCATACACAGGACTCTCAGGAAGGTTGTAGGAAAGCACTTTTGCCCCATACCCTTCGGGCACTTCCAATCTCTCGGGTGGCTGTCCTTCATTCTCAAGTCCAGGACCTATAAGAATAAGACCTGGGATAAAATCCTGGTTTCCCTGTTCAATAGGAACAGTAAGACCGAGTACGATTCTCTCTCCCTTTTCCATATTAAAACTGTAATACCTGATGTCTCCGAATGCAAGCTGCCCGTAAAACACTCTTGATTTCACAGGATCTTCAATCGGGATTGCAGTCTCAAGACTTTTACCCTCCCCTCCAAAAACCGGCACATGAGCAAGTGTAGGAGTTAGTATAAAGCATGTGACAGCTAGAAGAAGCAGAAAGAAGTCAGAATGCTGGAATCTCCACGGTCTCATGGACTATGTTTTCTCAGGTAGTATGTAAATATGTATAAGAACAAAGAATCAGACGCAAAAAATGAGACTTAATTTTTGTGTTAAGTAAAAATTCTCCTTCCTCCGAAAACCCTTTCTTAAATGCTTTCTGAATTCATCTTATGAGGATCTGGGATGTACCTCCTGAGAGATTATGCAGAAATCACCTGCTTGGGGAACACCGTGAGCTCCACGCTTTATGGTCAATAATTATCAATAACAAGAAGGGTTATGCACATCATCCTGAAACCATGCGCTGGCGGGGAAAACTCAAAGCTCTGTACCTGAGGCATGAAGCCCTGGTTGAGGAAATGACAAAACGCGGTTATAAGCACCACACTCCTCTCGACCCTGCCTTTGCGACAGGAGAAGCAGTTCAGGACGAGCTTGTGGATTCTTATAAAGAACAGATCCGGCTCCTAAAGGAAAGAGGGTGTGATTGCAGGGTTTGAATTCTGTTATCTTGAATTTCACGGCTTGGTAAAAACGGATAAATCCGACAATCGTGAACTCAATAAAAATATTTCCTATTTTATAACCTGCCCGGCATGTAGAAAAGAAATTCCTGGAGTTGAATACATTAAAGTGAACGGGAGAATGATATGCGAGGACTGTTATCTGGAAGAGCAACAGAGAATCAAGTTTGCAGATCCTGTGGCTGTGTGCTCTAAAAAACTCTTTAGAAAAATGCATGGCTTAGAGGGTATAGAAGGCCTGACCGAACTGCAAAAAGCCATTTATGAGTTTATTATTTCTAGTGGAGGGGCAAAAAAAGAAGAAGTTGCAAAAAAATTCGGAATATCTCTGCTGGAAACCGAGAACCAGTTTGCTCTCCTCAGACATTGCGAGCTGGTAAAAGGTCAGAAGAGGGCAGATTATATATACCTTGTGCCCCTTGATGCCTTAATAAGCTCTGAGACTACTTTGTTTTTGTTCCGAACCTGTTCACTTAATCTTCAGAAAGAAGATTCTTATATTTCTCAGGTTTCAAAATTAATGTAGATAACTTAATTTTCCGACAGACTAATTTTCGGCAAGCTAAATAGGTCTGAAGAGATATATTTTGATGGGCCCTTTCATTTTATTTCTCTGGAAACGGTTTGTGAAAGGGCCTGAACATGAAGGAATTTTATTTGAAGAGCAGTATGTTTACCGCATTTTACCTGGGGCAGATTGCTTTGAGGCCTGAGGCAACATCAGCCAGGAGTTCGACCGGGATTCCCATAATCATTTCTTCATCTGCGATTTTGGTATAGTTTCTGCTTCCACTGCAACCGACTGTGACTCCTATTTTGCCTTCTTTGTATACTTTTACAACCCCGTCCGAGCACAGGCTTTGTTTCCCTGCAAAGCTGGATTCAATTCTGCCACCTGTTTTATACATCATAGCCTGCGTAAGCAGCATAACCTGTCTGGGGGTGCAGATAACCACAACTACATCCGGAGTAAATGAAGTGTTTTCCAGGGGGGAATACAGGATAGCTTCTGTTGAGTTTGCGGGGAGTTTGGAAACCATCTCAAGGGTACGCCTTGCCGCACCCTGTGTGCTGAATTGCTTAAGCCCTCTAAAATAGAATTCTCCACTTGCGACTTTCGGGGGCATTTCCCCAAGACCCATTGCGCCGGCTCCGCCTTTACACATCTGGTCTTCGACCAGGGTATAGAATTCCGCGCCGGTCCTTCTTACCCTGTCAACCAGCTGGCAGTGTCTCATAGCTTCATCTACTCTGGTAATCCCTTCCGGGATTTCTCCTCCTTTAGGAATCAGTTTTACTGCAACCGGAGAAGTTGTGAGTTTCAGGCACTCTACCATCTCCTGTCCATATTTGTTTACCTCTCCTACATCCATATTCTCAACTCGGGTTTTGAAACTTTCATTTTAGTGATGAGAGCAACTGCAAGTTTCATTCATAGATAACTCTTGCAGCAACCCGTTGTTGTAATCCTGAACTGCATCAGATACCTTGCCCGCAGCTCCTGCAAATACTTTTATCTTCTTTTCCTTCAGTGACATTAGAGGTCTTCCGCCAATGCCCGAGACAAGTACGGTATCGACATTGTGTGATTTCAGGATTATTGAGGGGGCGGCGCAGTTATGCGCTCCATCAGGAGAGCTATTAATTATAGTATCAATACCTGTAATTGTGCCGTTCTCGACATTTACAATAGTAAAGTATTCACATGAGCCATAATGGGCACACACATCCGATTCCAATCCCCTGTCACTTATCGATGGTACAGCAATTTTTGTCATTCTGTCACACTCTGGTTTAGCGTCTACTGCCCCTTTTCCCTTGCTTTTTGGGCAGCAGTAATTGTTCTAAATTAACCTCTTCCTTCTGCCTTCGCAGCCAATTGGTAAATAGTATCGACATCGCACATCGGACATATATGTGGTTTTTGAAGGCACGATATCCTGCGTTTAACTCTATTTACCACTAATTCCCACATATGCGATATATTATAAATAACTTACCAATTTCATTGGTCATTTTTGGAACTTTTTATGTCACTCTGTTTAAGTCCCTGACAGCTGCTTTGATTTAAGATATGGGATACTAGATTGCTTTTGTCAAACCCGAAAAAAGTTTAAAACCCTTAATTTGCCCATAAATGCTTCATGTTTAGAATCATTAAATAACAGGCTTTTATATGCGCTAAATAGTTAATTTACCTGGTATTGGTGTTTGGTATGGACAGCTCAGGACCTTATTTTAACCCAGAAATCGAAACTCTGGACAGGGGGGAACTTGATGCTCTCATCGAGGAGCGGGTGCGGTACACGGTAAAATATGCGGCAGAAAATTCCCCTTTTTACAGAAGATGGTTTGAGAAACAGAATATAGATCCGGCTGAAATCAAAACTCATGAAGATCTTCTGGATCTACCTATAATCTCTGGCAAAACTATCCGTGAGAACCAGCCTCCTGAAGTGAAGGAATTTATGTTCAAGAGCGTGCCCTGGGAAGATGTTTTTACAGTCCATGAAACCAGCGGGACTAGCGGAACTCCTAAAAGCTTTTTCCTTACATGGGAGGACTGGGAACGATACTCGGAAAAATACGCCCGGATTTTCAGGTCACAGGGGTTCGGCCCTGGAGACAGGGTTGTTGTCTGTGCTTCTTACGGAATGAACGTAGGTGCAAACACCATGACCCTTGCAGCCAGGCAGCTTGGCATGAGCATTATTCCTGAAGGTAAATGCACATTTCCCCTTCGTGTTATCGAGGCTTACAGACCTACAGGCATAGTAGGCAGTGTCTTCAAACTCCTGAATCTTGCCAGAAGAATACGGGCAGAAGGCATTGATCCTCAAGAGTCAGGTGTAGATAAACTGGTCGTGGGAGGAGAAGCCTTTGCTGAAGAGTCCAGGAACTACCTTTCCGAAATCTGGGGCTGTCCTGTGTACAACACTTATGGGAGCACAGAAGGCACAATGTGCGGAGAGTGCAGTGAGATCTCCGGGCTGCATGTGCCTGAGGATTTTGTTCACCTTGATATTTACGATCCCCATATAGGGAATTACGTACCTGAAGGAGAATGTGGAAGAGTGATTCTGAGCACATTGCTTCCTGTTGGGGCAAAAGCAGGAACCCTTCTTTTAAACTATGATACAGAAGACACAACTGTGGTGCTCACTCGTAAACAATGTCCCTGCGGAAGAACTCATATGAAAATTATGACTCCTCAGAGGGAGGCTGAAACTGTGTGGGTAGAAGGAACTCCCTTTAACCGCGTAGATGTGGAAAGGGGGGTTTTCCAGCGTGAGAACATGGACTATCTGACAGGAGAATATGAGGCTTTCCTTTATGGTGATGAGGACGAGGGAGAGACCATACTCAGGGTCAGTATGGAGTGTGAAGATCCTGAGATATGTGATCGGGATCTTATAGAAGAAAATTTTATCAGGGCTTTTTTGAAGTATAAGCCTCCGCTTTACAGGGCTTATAATGAAGGCACTTTCAAAATAGTGTTCAACTTCACAGATCCTATGGGGCTTGAGTTACACAGGATAAAGGGCAGACCTAAAAGGCTTGTTGATAGACGATAACAGCGCAACTGCATGAGCGGCAGATTCTTTTCATACAACCAATTATATTCAGAAAGGAATTGCGTTTAAGCCGGAAGATTGAATTTAAACTGCCAGATATACTCATGTGGAATGTATGTCTAATATGATTTTTTTGAAAGTCTTGTTTAACAAAAAGCTGATTAAGCCTTTCTTTCAACTTTTTTTGTATTTTTATATTATTTCTTATTAATGAAAGAACCTATCCGTTTTCCTGATAGCAAATGTAAATCTTTCCCAAAGATTAATATTACTGAAGAATAATTATCTTTTAATCAACTCTTTTATATTAGTAGCCAAGTGAAAAAAACATATATAGTAATACTCATAATATGATAAAGTATTATCTTGTAGACAAATCCAAGGTTATCTGGTGATATGATGGAAACAGAATTGATGAGGATAGGGGTTTCCCTTCCCGATACCCTTCTGAGTAAATTTGATGAGATTATCGAAAAAAGAGGTTATTCTTCCCGTTCGGAAGGCATAAGGGACGCTATCAGGAGTTATATTTCCTATTACGAATGGATGGGTGATATTAAAGGACACCGTGTCGGAACGGTTGCGGTTATTTATGATCACACCAAAAGAGGGCTTTCAAATGCCCTTGCAGACATCCAGCACAACTACTCTCACCTGATAAAATCCTCAGTGCATATCCACCTTGATCATGATAACTGCTTTGAAGTAATTGTTCTGGATGGAGACGGCGAAGAGATTAAGGAGCTTGCTGAATCTATAATGGCTCTCAAAGGGGTAAAGTTCTCAAAGCTTACAACAGTAGCGTCAAACGAAAAAATCTAACCTTTACTTTTATTATTTTTTCCTCAGATACTTCTTCCACTTGACACCCAGTTCGAATAAAGCATGGGTTATTACTTTAATTCTTGTTAGTTTACAATTGCCTCTCCAAACTTCAGCTTTAAGACTGTCAGACTCAGCGCACGCTATCCTGAATTATCCTGTTTTATCCAGTTTTACCCTGTTTTATCCTTTCAAAATATTCTTATCCGTGCAAAGTACTTCTTTCCACCTCAATCCAAGTCCTGAGAGGGCAAAGCTGCCTCCAATCAAAGTGATTGAATTTTTTATAATATGATCAAGCACGGCAACCGTAAACCCTATTTTCGGCTCGATCCCCCCTAGAGCAAAAACTGCAGTAAGAGCAACTTCGTATGTTCCTATAGCACCAGGTGTTATTGGGAAGGTTTTTGCAATATTTCCGAGAGCTACAGCCAGGAAAATAAGAGATATCATGTACATTGAGGAGACATCCACTCCTGTTATCGGAAAAGCTTTAAGCACCAGAAGGCAGGTGAATATATCTATTCCCCATATAAGAAGAGAAGATGCAGTTACAGCCAGAAATGAGCCAGGTCGTACTGCAACAACGCTCATCTGGTGGAGAAAAGTTGATATGAAACCCTTTATCTTGCCAGAGAGCCCGTCCTGGAAGCTTTCTCTTTCCAGTGTTGTTTTAGCGTGGCTTTTCCTAAAAGATGCAATAAAAATAATTGAAAAGAAAAGCACTACTGCAAGCCCGGATAGCTTTATCAGGGAGCTCATCCATGGAGCAAGCTCAAAACGGGACGCTGCACCTGAAGATGCAAGTATTGCTATGAAAGTAATTGCAACTATATCAAAGACCCTTTCTACGGTCAGTGAGGAGAAACTTGTTGTAAAGGCAAGATTCTTGCTTTTTTTCAGAATATACATTCTGCTTATATCTCCTATACGTGCAGGGAGAACAACGTTTGCTGATTGGCTGATAAAAATGCTGCCTATAAGAAAGCCAAGTCCGTACTCGCTTCCGAGTCTTTTAAGAATCTGCTGAAAACGCACCCCTCTCAAAGGCCAGGAGATGCAGTACACCAGAGAAGCGAACGCCAGAGTCCTGAAAGAGGCAGTTCTCACATTTTCTAGAATATCGGACGCGCCCAAGAAAGTTGCAACAAATGCAAGGATCAGAATCGCAAGGCAAGTTGCAAGAAAGATCTTCCCTTTTCCTGAAACGATATTTGGGAATGAGAGTTCCCGCCAGAGCCGGAATATCTCTGATCCCATTCCTTTGATATCTTTTGCCAGATTAACCTTGCTTGATCCTCCATGCCTCCAGTAAACAGGAAACTCCATTACCCTGTATCCTTTGTGCTGGGCTCTCACGAGTACTTCAGTATCCCAGAACCAGTGTTCATTCTCGACCTCGTCGAGAAGTTCAAAAAGAGCTTCTCTTCTGAAAGCCTTAAATCCGCACTGATGATCACAAAGCTTTGAATGCAAAAAGAGCCTCACCAGAAAATTATATCCCCTGCTTGCTAACTCCCGTTTAAGAGGCCTTTTTGCATCGCTTTCACGCATCATTCTCGAGCCTGTGGCAAAATCATAGCCTTCCTTACTCACAGCTCTGATCAATTTTTCCAGATATTTCATATCCGTTGCAAGATCCACATCAATATAGCAGAGAACTTCTCCTGAAGCGGCTTTAAATGCCCTGCTCAGAGCTTTTCCTCTTCCCTGCCGCTTATCCGAGTGCAGGTGGACAACATAAGGATACTCTTTCGAGAGTTCGGAAGCTATTCTGTCTGTACCATCTGTGCTGCCGTCCTCTGCTATAATTATCTCAAAATGATCAGTTATTTTAAAAAGTGTCTCCGCTGTAGCAAAGACAGCCTTTTTGATATTCGCTGCCTCGTTATAAGCTGGTAAAACCACTGAAACGCTGGTAATGGATAAAACCTCTCTATTTTCATTCCAGTATTAGGAGTGAATTTGCGGTTTGTATATCCTTTTTTATATGAGTTCGAGTTTAAGGTCCCCCCTAAAAACCGAAAACTCTCAGAACTTGTTTTTTACTTTGTAAATCTGGACTGAGCCCTGGTAAACTGGTTCAAAATAAGTTTCATCCTCGAACTTATCCGTCTTTACGTCATACATTTGCCTTTCAAGTTTACCGATATACACATAGCTTACGTTATATTTATTCATAAGCTCAAGAGCTTTTTTTCTACTGACTGTACTGTAAATGGTATTTACATCTTCAAGTCTTGTCTTGATTTCGTCATGGTCTCTTCCCCAGAACCGCTCATGCCTTGTCCAACCAATAACTGTTGGGAGCCCGGTATTTGCCGAGACACGTGAGGTATATTGATAACTGCTGTTATCATCGGAAGCTTCAAGAATTACTGGAGTTCCTTTGATATTTTCCTGCATCCATCTTATGGCATCGTAATCCCCCCTATCCAGTTCTTTCATATATTCCATGCCATCAAGAGTAGGTTTCGCATTCATATCTTCAATTCTTGTGACGGTTGCTACCACAGGATAAACGCTACATGAGAGAACAAGGAGCACAAGCGAGGTCATCCAGACTTTTTTTCCATAATCTCGGCTAGTCGAAAAAAAGTTATTTTCGGATAATGTCCTGTAATGAGGATAGAGTTGAGAGTATGAATAAGAAGCTGCAATAGCCAGAAAAATCCATAAATGCATATAAAATTTGAAAACCGTATTCATACGAGCAAATTTCCCTGGGATAGGGTCATCAAGGAAAATAATTTCACAGAGAAGCGCCACAAATGCAGCTGTTGCTATAAGAAGGAATATAAATCCTGCACTGCTCCTTTCCGGAAGATCTTTCAGGAATGAATACAGCGAGAGGGCAAGCAAAGGGAGAAGAATTACAAGCAGAGGAGTAGATAATTCTCTGGCGAGAATTGCAGTAATTCCTATCCACAGAAGGAAATATTGTACTTTTTGCCTGGATTCCAGCCTGGTTATAAGGAACGAGAAGGTCAGAAAGAGGAAAAGGCTGAACAGGATCAGAAACTCTTTAATTGTTGTTCGAAGTTCCGGCGGAACAAAGTCAAATCCACCTGCAGCTTTGGGTTTAAATGCCAGGTAAAAGGGCAAATAAGGAAGAAGGCTGAGAACGGAAATCAGAAAAATTGTTCCCAAAAAGCCTGTAAAGGAGTCGGATAAGTTTTTATTGTGAATATAACGCCTGCAGTAAAAAGCAAAAATAACTGCAAGTGTCAGGCTGAAATATACTGGGAAATCCCAGGAATTGGAAGGGAATAAGAAGCCAAGAGATATTGAAAAAATCAGAAGTGCTAGCACGTTTTCAAAGACCCATTTACTGTCTTCTCTTAAATATATGTTCAAAAGAAAAGTAAGTATCACCAGCTGGAAGGGAATTGCAAGTACATGGGAATGCAGGTCTCCGTGTATGAAACTGAAGTAAGGAAATTCATTTATCGTATAAGGGATAACTCTCGAACTGCTCCAGTAGTATCCCATTGAGATTGGCTGTTTGACAATATACAGGTTCAGGAACTCTTTAAGTCCCTGCAGGTTTCCGAGCAGAATCACAAATGAGGCGGTCAGGACTCCGTACCTGGCTTTTCCATGAGAAAGATTATATCCTAAACCGAAAAGGAGATTGAAAGCCAGAGCGAAAGTGAGTGCAATAGCCAGATTGAAAAGCATTGACGGCTCGACAGAAAGTAATTTTCCCGGAACTCCTACTGAAAGGTATCCCAGGTAGTAGTAAAAGTCAAGGAACCCACCTGCAAACCAGGGATCTGCTGGGGGAAAGGAAGCAGTTCTCATCATTGCGTTCAGAAAGGCAAAGTCCATAAATTTTTCATGCCTGTAAATCTCAGGGAGATGCATGCGTATAAACAGGAAGAAAAAAAATCCTGCTATGAATACAAGCTCGTTTGATAGGATTACCTTCTTTTCTGGTAAAATGCTTCGTTTTCTATAAACTATTCCCGAAATAAGGCAAAGCAAAAGGACTGAAATCAGGATCGTACTCCGGTTAAAGCCCCATATATACGAAAAAAACCAGGCAATGTAAGTAACAAGCACTATTCCCAGAGTTCTGGCTGCAGAATAGCCTCTGTCAGCAAGCCTGTTCCCAATTATTCCGGCAAGAGGGGTGGAGATCAAGCCCAGTACTTCTATAAATGCAAACCACAAAATCACGTTAAAATACTCTAGCACTGCTCTCTTCCCTTTAAAATCGGTCGTTTAACGTGCACTTCTAAAGCCCCACTTTCTTGAGGTGCACTTTTAAATATAAACCTGTATCCAAAATCTAAGCCTTTTATTAGCTCGGAGAGACAACTAAAGGTTAATGTCGTTTCCGAGAGGCTATTGAAATCTTCCAACTACTTTTGCAGTCGGTATTCCTATTTCCCCAACTTTTATTTACCTGACATAAGTGCCGATAATATTTATTTTAATAATATGTATTTTGTAAAGAGGTTTATATTTTTATCGTATGGAATAAATTTTCTTTTTCTTCCGATTTTATCTTTTTTAAATTTTAAATGATTGAATTCTTTCTTGAAGCTTGTAGCAAGCCTTCATTATTTACTATTCCCTCAGTACCCGTTCGTATTCAGGTTTTTGCTACTTTGTGTTCAGTTTTGCTAATTCTTGTCCCGCTAATTCGTATCCTGATTCGATTTCATCAGTAACTACTATATACGCTAAAAATGTATAAAGACCAAATTTGTTTCATAATGTAACTAATTCAAACATATTACTTTTAGAATAGTTCTCTGAGAACAGTTGAGAATAGTGTTCGAGAACAGTTCTCTTAGAATAGTTCAACATATGAAAAAAGGCTAGATTGAAACAGCTTCTGGTCTGGTTTTCCACCAAACATATACGATAAACCAGCATGCTAGCTCTCCAAATTCGATTATGGTTTTTTAAATACATATAAAGTGGTGCGTTTCACTAATATCCTAAGAATTCTTCAAAAGAAAAAGGAGACATAATGAGACATCATGAATTCAAAAAAAACAAGATTATGGACTAATGATTTTGTAATCGTTTTTGTTGAAAATTTTCTAGCTGCCTTAACTTTTTACTTATTAATGATAGTTATGTCTGGATATGCGATGAGTAGATTTAATTCATCCCCAGGTGAAGCGGGCTTTTCTGCCAGTATATTCATTATTGGCGGACTTATCGCACGTCTGCTTGTCGGAAAATGGATCGGACAAATCGGTCATAAGAAGACCCTTTATGCGGGAATTATTTTAAGCTTAATTATGACGCTATTATATTTTAGGGTCAATAATATTTTTCTTCTGTTTGCTGTCCGCTTTCTTCATGGCATGGGATTTGGCATTACTACTACAGCAGCAGCTACAGTCGTTGCACATATTATTCCTGTAGGGAGGAAAGGTGAAGGGATTGCCTATTTCGGATTGAGTCAGATACTCGCAACCGCTATCGGTCCCTTTTTAGGTATGTTAATTAGCCAGCATGGCAGTTTCGCCACAATTTTTGCTACCTGCGCAGTTGCCTCAGCAATCAGTCTTGTGATTCTGCCATTTTTATCATCCTTACATGAAATAAAATTAACAAAAGAACAGCTGGAAAAAATGAAGGAATTCAAATTTAACAACTTCTTTGAACCCAGGGTAATTCCAATTTCAGTTGTTTGTATGCTTATTTTCAGCTGTTATTCGAGTGTTGTGTCCTTCCTTGAAGTGTACTCCAGGGAAATTCATCTCGTGGATGCAGCCAGCTTCTTTTTCATAGTATATGCCACAGTAATTTTATTTTCAAGACCAATTATTGGTCGACTGTTTGACTCCAAAGGTGAAAATGCAATCATGTACCCGGCGATTCTAATATTTACGGCTGGAATGATGCTATTTAGCCAAACTCATCACGGTTATACACTTTTGTTAGCCGCAGCCTTGATAGGGCTTGGATTTGGAGCTATACAGTCCAGTACTCAGGCAATTTCTGTTAAAATAACTCCACAACACCGTATGGGATTGGCAAACTCAACATATTTTGCGTTTGCAGACATAGGAATGGGAATTGGGCCTTTGATGGTTGGATTTATCATTCCCTTTACTGGTTACAGAGGAATATACATGCTCATGGCAGTTTTTGCGGTAGTGTGCTTGCTATTGTATTATTTATTACATGGGAAAAAAGCTATGCACAGCAGAGGTGTTGGGTATTTCTAAATAGTGACCGAAATACAGCTTGTGATTTTCTCCGATTTAACGTTACCGATTCCTCTTGTTATCTTAAAATAGGGCTTTGCAGATAGTGATAAACATGAAAATGCAGATTGGCGGAAAAGCTGTGGAAGCATGCAGTCATGAGTTTTCTGATATTATAAACCCGGCGACAGGTGAGCTTATTGACCGGGTTCCAAGAGGCACTGAAGAAGATGCGGAAATGGCTGTTGAAGCTGCATGGTCAGCCTTTAGTGATTGGGCTTCCACATCTCCGCAGCAGAGAGCTGGAATACTTTACAGGGCTGCGGGAATTGTAAGAGAGAGAAAGGATGAACTTGCCGTCCTGCTCACCAGGGAGCAGGGAAAACCCCTTACCGAAGCTAAAAACGAGATAGAAGGTTTTGCAAATGTCCTTGAATATTATTGCGGGCTTGCGAGCAGTTTCCACGGAGGTTTTATCCCGATCCATCAAAGCGGATATGCTTTTACCGTGAAGAAACCTCTTGGAGTCTGTTCCGCTATAATTCCCTGGAATATGCCTGCCCTTATTATGGCGTGGAAGATAAGCCCTGCCCTGATCACCGGGAATACACTTGTTCTGAAACCTGCAAGCAGCACTCCCCTTACTAACCTCACCCTGTCTTCTATCCTCAGTGAAGCAGGTTTGCCTGCGGGTGTGCTCAATATCGTTACAGGTCCTGGTGAGGTTGTAGGAGAATCCCTGATTAAGAACCGTAAAGTAAAAAGAATTTCTTTTACCGGAGAAACCGGAACTGGTAAGCGTGTAGCTGAACTTGCAGCCAGTGGAATGAAAAAAGTAACACTTGAGCTTGGAGGAAGCGATCCTATGCTTGTCTGTGATGATGCAAACCTTGAGGCTGCAGTTGCAGGAGCCCTTCGAGGAAGATTTTACAATTGCGGACAGACCTGTACTGCCGTAAAAAGATTATTTGTTTTCGAATCCGTAGCTGACGAATTCATAAAAAAGCTTGAGGCTGGCATCCGGAATTTAAGAGTTGGGAATGGACTGCATGAAAATGTTGATATGGGACCTCTTAACAACCGCAGGCAGTGGGAGTATATAAAAGAGCTTGTTGCAGAAGTCGAAGAAAAGGAAGAAGGAAGGATAGTCACAGGGGGCAGGGTTCCAGAGGGCGGCGACTATAGTAAGGGATATTTCTTTGGGCCCACGCTTGTTGTAGATGTGTCAGAGGAATCCAGGCTTTTAAATGAGGAAGTGTTTGGCCCGGTTCTGCCTGTAGTCCGGGTAAAAGACCTCGATGAAGCAATTGAGAAAGCAAACAATACATGTTACGGGCTTGGAGCATCTATCTGGACAAAGAATATTGATAGAGCACGTATAGGATGTGAGAGGCTGAATGCAGGAATTATCTGGCTAAATCAGCATCTTAAGGTCGCTCCAGAGGTTCCTTTCGGTGGTACAAGGGACAGCGGAATCGGAAAAGAAAACGGACCTGATGCCCTTTCCGAATACCTTGAACTTAAAACAGTAATGCTGAAAACCTGATGTAATGAAAACCTGATGTAATGATTAAAATAGGATATGAGCCTGAAGTAATTTAAAAAGATATGAAAAAGCCCTGATTCTAAAAAGCTCTGTATTCTATAACGATAAAATAAAGAGTTTTCGATGAGCCAGTTAATGCAGCTCATCGGCAGTTTTTATAGAGCCCTGCTGACAGCTCAGGTTTTCTTCTGATATTTCGGCAGAAGCTGCATGAATTCCGAAGCTTCCATAACCGGCACGCTGTCAATTACGCAGATATCCGACCAGGGCAGATTGAATGCTCCATAAGCTTCGGCACTTTCAGCTTCGTAAAGAATATAATATCTATTTCCAGAAAGGTCTATCCACTGGTTAATGATATCGATTCCTTCTGGAACCTCCAGTTTCTTAAAATGCTCAAGAACCTTATCGCGGTTCGCAGGATCCCATGTACTAACGTCCATGAATAACATCTTTTACCACTCCTCTTTATTTTTCTACGCTGCCAACACCCCTTCCCGGAAGCCAGGGCAGCATTTTTACAGCATCCGGGTCTCTTTGAGACCAAGCCTCAGGGAAAAAGCATGTTTATCTCCTGTGCCATCTCCGCTAATGCGGGTTGACCAGCATGCCCCCAGAATGCCGATTGCGGCAGAAGTCCAAATTTTAGGTTTAACTGTCTTTTCCTTCTTTATCATCGCTAAAGTCCCCATGAATGATAAATCCGGAAAGACAGGTAATCATGCAGAACTCCTTTCTGCATGTAGCTACAGACAGTATATTATCATCCCTTAGGCTATATAATAGTTCGTCCTGAAAGACTATATTAAGTCAGGTAACTTCTTCAGATATGCAAAACTCTTAATAAAAATACGGGGTGCCACTTTCTCAGTCGAGCCAGCAAACCTTACATCCTTTTATCCTTTTTCATGAAGAGATTTGCAACTTCCAACCCGGCTTTTACAGAGCCGTTCATGCTTCTTTCAGGGTAATTGGTTGATGAGAACATTCCTGCCAGGTAAAGCCCTGATGGACCTGGAGCAAATGGTAAAACTTTTTGAAGATACCCCTGTTCATACACAGGTGCAGTATCCATTCTTCGGAAGATTTTTGCCCATTTAATATCAGCCCTTTTAAAATCTGGAAACATCCTCTCCAGACCTTTTAGATAAGCATCCAGGACTTCTTCTTCCTTTTTAACCCAGAGAGCATCGTTCTCATTCTGGAAATAAGAAGTTACATAGAGAAGGTGCTCTCCGTAATCCTCAAAAGGCATAAAATTGGTGTGCTCTATCACAGCTCCAAAAGGCACGTCAGCCTTTATATTCAGCCAGTAATTCCCATCTTCCATAAGCCTTCTCTTAAGCCCTATAAGGGCGCATGCTGTGCCCTGATAACGGATACTTCGCAGGGTTTCGTGAAGAGCTTCAAGCTTGCCTTTTGTGAGAATATCCAGTACTCTGGGTTCAACAGTTGAAATCACGGCATCACAGGGTATGAATTCTCCGTCAGCGACCACACCCTGCACAGCATTATCTTTGATAACAATTTCCTCTACAGCTTTATTTTGCAGAATCTTGCCTCCCTGTGCAGTGATTTCTCTTGCAAGAGCTTCTATCAGGGAGTTGAATCCTCCTCTCAGGTACCCCAGTTTCTCCCCATCTTTTCCTCTATCCGACCTTATTTTAACGCGCCCTATAAGCCAGGCTGCAGAAACATTCTCGGCGTTATCCCCGAACTTGCTTTTCAAGAGAGGAGCAAAAAAGTTTTCATATACGGAATTTCCCGTGGTCTCAAGAATCCAGTCTTTCGCCTTTATACTGTCATAGGGGGTAGTATCTCTTATTAACTTAATCCTGAGCACCAACAGGCCAAGTTTTACCAGATCTGTAAATGAAAGCGGGTCAAATCTTAGAATCTCAACAGGAGTATTCATAGGATAGCTTTTACCTTCTACAAAATAGGCATTTTTCCCCTTAAGCCACAGCATTTGATCTTCAAGACCCAGTTCCCTTATCAGATCAAGAAGTTCCGAATCACTCCTGAATATGTGGTGGTAATACTTCTCTATAAAATAACTTTTTCCTGCACAGTCCTGGCAGTAACTTGCAGCCATCCCCCCTATTTCCGCATCTTTTTCAAAAATAATGATCTCATTTGATTTGCAGAGCCTGTATCCGGCTGTAAGTCCTGCAACCCCACTTCCGATTATTATAATTTTCATACCCAATTTTCCTTTACCTGTTTTAGCTTTTAATCGAAATCTAAATACCCCTTAAGATTTCAAACCCGATCTTGATATCAAAAAAGCTAATGTCTTATATTTCTTTTCCACAAAGGTTCACTACATAATCTGTATTCCTTTACAAATCTTGTAATATATCGACACGCTTAATCATTATATATGCTTTGAACTAACTTATATTGAAGGAACGAATATATTAGGAGCGAATATATTAGTTGAGGGATATTATCCTGTTAATCCAAAGGCTTGAGAGGTAGGGGAGTGTATTACGACCAAGAAATAAATTCCGTTTTTGAAGAGCTTGGGGTATCAGAAGAAGGTTTAAGTTCAGAGGAAGCCGAAAAAAGACTTGAAAAATATGGCGAAAATGAACTTAAAGAAGAGGAAAAAGTTTCAGTCCTGCGACTCTTTATCTCACAGTTTAAAAGTGTACTGATTATCATTTTGATAACTGCCTCTATTATCTCAGCCCTGCTTGGGGAGTTAATTGATGCAATAGTAATCATTTTCGCGGTCTTTCTTGCAGGTACCTTGAGTTTTGCGCAGGAGTACCGGGCTGAAAAAGCAATTGAACTCCTGAGATCCCTCACATCTCCGGAAGCCACTGTTATAAGGGACGGGGTCGAGAAAAAAATTCCCTCAAAAAAGCTTGTCCCGGGAGATCTTATTATTCTCCAGACAGGGGATCGCATTCCCGCGGATGCTAGGGTAGTTAAAGAATTCAATCTAAAAACTGATGAGTCTTCTCTTACGGGAGAATCTGTCCCAGTTAAGAAAAGTACTGAAGCTTTGCCTTCAGAGACTCCAGAGGCTGACAGAACAAACATGGTCTATACAGGAACGTCAGTTGCTTACGGAAGAGGCTGTGCCGTTGTCACGGCAACTGGAATGAATACGGCTTTTGGAGAACTGGCAGGGCTTTTAGGAACAATAGAGAGATCCAGAACTCCTCTGCAGGATAGTCTTGATAAATTTGGTCGATTGATTGGTATCGCAACTCTCATAATTGTGGCTTTTGTTGCAATACTTGGGGTTCTTTATGGCTTTCCTCTTTTCGATATGTTTCTCTGGGGAGTCGCCCTTGCAGTCGCTGCAATTCCTGAGGCTCTTCCTGCAGTTGTTACCGTCGGGCTTGGGCTTGGAGTAAGACGTATGGTCAAAAGACATGCCCTTGTAAGAAGACTGCCATCTGTAGAGACTCTTGGAGCTACAAACGTTATCTGCTCGGACAAAACAGGCACACTTACACAGAATAAAATGACGGTTGAGACAATTTGTGTCAACAAACAGCTTTTAAAGGTTACAGGAGTTGGATACTCTCCTGAAGGAGAGTTCTTTAAAGAAAATCAGGAATTTCCTGCAGAAGATCCCCATCTTCAGGCTCTCTTGCTGGGGGCTGTGCTTTGCAATGATGCTGGTATTTTTAAAAAGGATGAGGTATGGGAGATTAAAGGGGATCCTACGGAGGCAGCTCTTGTGGTTGCGGCCGCAAAGGGAGGCCTCCATAAAACTGGGCTTGATAAGGAATATCCACGGCTTGGGGAAATCCCCTTCTCCTCTGAAAGAAAAAGAATGACTACCTTCAATAGAGTGGAAGCTAATTCAGTCAGTTTTCCTGTAAATGGACTGGTTGCTTTCTCAAAGGGAGCTCCTGAAGTAATCCTTGGCTCGTGTACGAAAATTTTTCATGATGGTGAAATAAAAGCTTTATCCCCTGAGGTAAAACAATTGATCTCAGGGAAAATCAGGGAAATGGCTGACCAGGCTTTAAGGGTTATGGCTTTCTCATTCCGCCCTCTGGCTGAGGATATCTCTCCTGAGAAAGTTTCTGGAGAGCACATTGCAGAGGAAATTGAGAAGGATATGGTTTTCTTAGGCTTAATGGGCATGAGAGATCCCCCTAGAGAAGAAGTAAAGGTTGCAATCCAGAAGTGTGCAGACGCAGGTATTAAAACTGTAATGATAACAGGAGATCATAAAATTACGGCGTCTGCAATTGCAAAGGAACTCGGGATTTTAAAGGAAAAAGATCTCATTCTTACAGGATCGGAGCTTGATAGTCTTGGGGATGCCGAGTTCGAAGAGATGGTTGAGAGGGTTTCAGTTTATGCAAGAGTCTATCCTGCCCATAAATTGAGGGTAATAGATGCTTTTAAGAAAAAGGGTTATGTTGTGGCAATGACAGGGGACGGGGTGAATGATGCCCCTGCCCTCAAAGCTGCAGATATGGGAATAGCCATGGGAATCACAGGCACGGATGTCAGCAAAGAAGCCTCAAGTATGATTCTCACAGATGATAATTTTGCATCCATTGTTGCAGCGGTTGAAGAAGGGCGGAACATATTCAAAAATATCCGAAATTTTATTACTTACGGAATCTCAACTCATACTGGCGAGGTTCTCATAGTCCTTATTTCAATCCTGGGATGGCAAATCCTGCCTCTTCTTGCAGTTCAGATCCTCTGGATTAACCTGATTACAGATGGGCTTCCTCCAATGGCTCTTTCAGTTGAGCCTCCAGACCGCAACATTATGAGACAGAAGCCAAGAAATGTTAAGGAAGGGATTGTCACTCGCAGAGAAATCATAGCCGGGCTTGGAATAGGAGGGTTGATTGCTCTTCAGGGTCTCATTGTTTTAACATGGGCTCTTGATAGAGGCTTTCCAATTGAGAAACTCCAGACTCTGATCTTTACACTTGTGGTCTTCTCAGAGATGTTCAATGCCTTCAACTGGCGTTCTGATCGATACTCGGTCTTTTCCCTGGGGCTTTTTACAAACAAGCCCCTGGTTTACGCAGTCATGACAACAATAATCCTGCAACTAATGGTAATTTATGTTCCTTTCTTCCAGACCGCTTTTGGGACTGTTCCGCTCTCACTCTCTGACTGGAAAGTAATACTCCCGCTTGCTTCTACTACGTTTATCGCTATGGAACTTGTAAAGTACTTTTCTGGAAGAGGTCATAAGGAGAATAAATATGAAAAAACAAAGTCTGACTGGGTTTATACTTTATAATTAAATTAACAAAGAAGTGAAAAATAAGAGAAAGCAGATCAGTAATCGACCTGATCTGTTTCTTTTATTTTTTCTCTAAACAGAGTATAAACCCACAGCTGGTAGATAATGACTATGGGAACGAATACCAGTGCTCCTGCCAGCATAACGCTTAAGGACATGTGGCTTGCTGCTGCCTCAAAGATATCTATTCCATACTCTAGAGAAATAGAGGACTTAAGCATGTAAGGATAGATACTTGCAAGCCCGCTTTGAACAACGAAAAGAAGCACCAGGAGATTGCTGCAAAATGCCAGGAACCCTCTGTCCTTCTTTACAAAGAATATAGCAAGGGCAGCTGCCACTATCGCAAGAACTGGCAATAAGTACAGAGCTGGCAAGGCTGAATAGTTGGTTGTAAAACCTTCAATACCTATAAAAGAATATGCCAGATAGACCAGAGCAAGTGCAAATACAATAAGACAGCTCTTCTTTGCCAGATCACCTGCTTTTGCAGCTATTGTACCTTCGGTCTTGAAGTTGATCCAGAGCGCACCTGAAGTAACGCTCATAAGCACGAACAGTATACCGCCTATCAATGCATACGGGCTAAAAAGTCCAGGAAGATTACCTTTATAAACTCCTCCTGAAGCTATTTCAAGCCCCTTGAAGAGGTTCGCAAATGCAACTCCCAGAACCAGAGAAGTCAGCAGGCTTCCAGCGAACCATCCCCAGGTAAAGATTTTTTGTATCTGGGGATTTTCATCCTTATGGAGATATTCCACGGAAATGCCCCTTGCGATCAGACCGATGAGCAGCAGCATCATGGGAAGATACAGGAAAGTAAACATCTTCGAAAATACCAGAGGGAATGCAGCAAATGTTCCACCCGCAGCGAGGATGAGCCATACCTCATTACCGCCCCAGAAGGGACCCACAGCTTTCTGGATTTGTATTCTCTGCACTTTATCTGTGGCAATAAAGGGTGCCAGAAGACCTGCCCCAAGAGAAAATGAGTCTAGAGCGAAGTAAACTCCCCATATGACACACCACAGGAAGAACCAGATAATAGCAAGCATATCACGAGTAAGGAAATCAAACATCTTACTCAACCCCTGTTGCATTAACTACTGTTTTCTTTATAATGTATATTTCAAAGACCGTCAGGATCAGATATAGTGCACTGATAATGACAATACTTAAAAGCACATTTTCTGTGGGAACAGATGATACCCCCTTTGCCGTCTTTAGCAGACCATATACTATCCACGGCTGCCTTCCTACTTCGGCTACAATCCAACCAGCAATAATGGCTATGTATGGGAGTGGTATCGACCATATTAGCAACTTCAGATACTTATCCGATGTGTACAACTTACCTGACTTCTGGAGATATAAGCCTGCAATAGCCTCTATTATAAACAGGGATCCCAGAGCTACCATCAGCCTGAAGCTCCAGAATACAATTCCTACAGGTGGTATCTCATCCTGAGGCAACTGGTTAAGTCCTGTTATCGTTCCGCTGAAACTTCCTGTATACAGGAAACTTGCAAGACCTGGAATTCCAAGAAGCTGAATGCTGTTGGAACCAGTGCTTGGATCAGGCACCTGTATCAGATACAGAGGTTCTCTTGAACCTGTTTCCCATATGGCATCCATTGCCGCTCCTTTAGCAGGCTGAAGCTCAGTAACATATTGAGCATAACCATGACCAAGAACAGGGAGCATGACTGCAGTAGCAAGTGCTATGGCAACTGCTATGCTAAAAGACCTCTTGAACACTTCACTGTTGTTTCTTTTAAGGAAATGATATGCACAGATTCCCATGACAAGGAATGAGGTTAACAGGTAAGCTGCAAGCAGAGTATGTACCAGCATGTACCACACATAGCTGTTCGTAAGTAGGGCAAAGAAATCTGTCATAACCACCTTGCTCCCATCAGCAGCCATCTCATAGCCAACTGGATTCTGCATAAAACCGTTAGCAGTGATAATCCATAATGCAGACATGTTAGTACCCAGAGCGACCATCCACATGGAAAATGCTTTTAGTTTCTGATGTGAGCGGTTCAGGAATATCCATGCGCCAAAGAAAGTGCCTTCAAGGAAAAAAGCCAGTAATGCTTCAAAAGCTAAAGGCGGTCCAAAGACATCTCCCATGAATTCCGCATAGGCACCCCAGTTCGTACCAAACTGAAAGGTCATCGCAAGCCCTGTTACCAGACCTATTGCAAAGTTTATCTTGAATATCCCACCCCAGAAGTCGGCCATCCTTCGCCAGGTTTCAGCTTTGTTTCTGTAGTACACTGTTTCCATGCCTGCTACTAACAGTGCGAGTCCCAGTGTAAGTGGAACGAACAGGAAATGGAATGCAACTGTTATGGCAAACTGAAGCCGGCTTAATAAAAGCAGCTCAACCATTCATTATCTCTCATTTTTTTGAATCTCTCGATATTTTATGACCTTCATTTTTATCTAATTATGTAAAACTGTAACGCTTTAGTATATTAAACTAAATTTTTATGGGCAAAGATAACAAAATAATAGACAAATTAATGATAAAAATGTGTTTAAGGTTATATTAATCCCTTTGCCGTAATATAAAGTTCTTTCCACTTTAGCTGAAATACTAGGAATGGGGGTCTCCAGGGGTTATTTAGAACAGGAAATAGACTTTAAATTATTGAATTATTCTCACTATCAATTATTCTCTCTGGTTCAAGCATATCTTTTTTACTCTTGTAGCATCAATAATGTATAATGCCGGGGAATAGTCTGGCTATAAAGTATGGGTCTTTGCTATAAAAAATGAGGAGTAGTAGTGATGAATATAAATGTAAGCTGGTATCTTAATAGTGATCCAGATAGTGGTTTGAACCCTCTTTTAAAGTTTGTTAATTCAAATAGTGACGAGGAAAACAAAGCAATTATTTCATGGGCAGATGAAAACGGTATAGAGTTAATTGACCTTAATAACCACACAGAAGCCGAGTTGATTAAGAAGAGGAATGAATACAGGCAGCTATTAGAAAGAGTATTAACAGGTACAAATCTTGAGGGAGACGATTGCTGCCTTCGTGGATTCGGGACACTTGCAGAAAACAAGCTTTTCAGTGAGATATTTGAGGATCAGAAGCATGGTTATCACGGATTTAACGCAAGTAAAAATGCCTATTGGGAAGAAGTAAGACAGGCTGAGTACACGGAATTAGGGTTTAATCCTGATTTGTCCAGAAGACGTGAATTTGAACGTATCTTAAAATTAAACTCGACTTCACAATTTGAATAAAGTTAACATTTGATCGAATATTTTTTAATTATGTCTTTACCTGCCTGTTACAAAGATTAAATTACATTAGAGGCTAAGTTTACATTAGAGGCTAAGTTCGGAGATAAGATAGATAAACCCCGTGGGTTTTATCTCAAAAATATGAACTAAATGTTACTAAACTAGGGATGCGTTTTTAAGTATTCGTTTTTTATATTTTCACAGTCTTTCGGTTTCAGCATCCTTTACAATATTTAGTATTCAGTGGTTTCTTAAGGATGCGCAATGAAAGGGAACGCTTCAGCCCATCCAAACCCCCCAGGAATAAGGATCTGGAACGTTTCCCTTCTTTCCCCTTTTTCTACTTCCAGCTTTTCGATATTATTCAGATTTGTTTCAAAACCCTCTTCTGGTTCCTCGAGACCCTTGACATCTTCAAGGTCAAGTATCCCACTAGAGCAGTACAGCATTTGAACATTATCTAAAATCCATTTCTTACTCACCGATACCATAATCCCACCACTCACCATTTAAATTTTGAGCCGTTAAAACCCCCCTTGGTTTTTTCCTCAAACTCCGAGCATGACGCACTTAGTTTATGATAAAACGTTTATCTGAATCTATATTTAACGTTTAAGAATCTAAAAATATAATAAAATTCAATCTCGCATGGTTACTTTTTATCTATTTATCATGTTTTTTCTGTTTGATATAACGGTAATCGGTAAAATCCCGGACACTCTTATAAGATCTCTGAATGGCAGGATTTACTGACATGAGGCAAAAATTGATAAAAAAGTTCAAAAAAAACTCAACAAGTATACTTAAAAGTTGGTATAAACTTATCCAAACTTTTAAGTATTGTTTCTTTCTTGTGGTCTGTTATAAAGCTGTCTGCTTTCTCAGAGCATACGGATCAATTAAAAACCCTATAAATGCGAAAAAAAGAGGAACCAAATTTCCCTACTATTAAACGCGAACCCCCTTTTCAAGGCTCATCATTATTTTCAAGTTTTCTGTCATAGTAAAGGGTAAGCTGTTTTCCGGGGCGCAGGGAGAAATTATATGAAGCATACCTTTCTTCCGGTATTTCTTCATACATCTGGTACGCAGCAGGCACGATTATTGCATCGTATTTTCCGTCCCCAGGAGGAGCTGTATAATACTCTGCTTTTTCATAGTCCCTGAAGTACCAGGGCAGGGGCCAGTAAAGATTATGTTGATCTACAACAGCTATCCTCAGGTTTTCAGACCCTTTATTGAATCCTTCGATTTTCCCCATAAGTTCCCTGATATCCTGAGGCGCTTGTGAGTAAGTCATCAATTCGTCATGTTCCATACTCCTGTAAAAGTTTACAGAAATACACTGAAACAGGGATATTATCAGGGTCAGTGCTAGAATTCCCACTGCGAGATTGTAGGTACTGGAATATCTCATTTTGGGCGCAGGGGATTTGTCTGCTCCGGAGCTAATATTTTCTGCTCCTGATGAACTTACCTGTTCTCTGCCAGAAGTCCTGGAAAAAAGATCACCCAGATAAGCTCCTGCCAGAATTCCAAAGGGCAAGACAATATGCACAACAAGCCAGGGAACCTTTTCTTGGAGATAGGAATAGAGCAGCAAACTTGCAATTGCCCAGTAGGAGACAAACAGGAAAAAAGAGAAATTTTTACCTTTCTTTCTCAGAAAATGGACAATGCCTGCAGTCCCAAAGATTAGAATAGGGCTTTCATACGTGAGAAGAACAGGAATGTAAAAGTAAAAAGGACCTCCTATGCGCTCAATTTTATGCATCTCCATCCAGTGGGAGAAAGCTCTCTCTACAATTGAGAAAAGGGTCTCATGGACTCTGAAAAGGCTTGTATAGAATAACATTACTGTAAAAATGAAGAGTACGCCAGATAGCAGGATCTCGGGAAGAAATGGAGATATAGCTGTTATCTTGAGAGAAAAAAACTTTTTAAGACTAATTCTCTCTCTTTCCCAGTCGGAATAGAACCTGTATAAGGAGTAAATCCCTGCATAGGCTCCGAACATCGCTATTACAAGATAGGCATTTTCTTTTGAGGATACGGCAAGGGCAAGGGAAAATGCTGTAAGGATAAGATAAGAATATCTCTTCTGGTTGTGCAGGTTATCAAGGTAACGGGTCCCCCCTATAACCGCAGCAAGGGTACAGAAAACAATGATCAGGTCGTTCCTGAAAAATCTTGAAAAATACACCATACTCGGAGAAAAAGCAAGCAAAAAAGCTGCCCAGAGTACACCCTTTTTCCCAAGTTCTTTCCTGAGCAAAAAGATCAGCAGAACCGCCGCTACCCCGAAGAAAACAGGAATCAGGCGTGCGGTTGTATCACTTATTCCCAGAAAATAAAAGACTGCAGCGGTAGAGTGGAAAAGAAAGGGACCGTGATAAGCTGGGTTATAACTGTATTGCCCAGTTTCCAGAAGTTTAAGAGTGAAACTTGCATGTACGCTTTCGTCATGATGAAAAACTCGTTCTCCCAGGTCAAACAGTCTTATTAACAGGGCAAAAAGAATGATCAGAATTCCTAATGTTTTATATTTTTTCTCAGAAAGCCCTGATGAGTTTTCTGTATTATAATCCTGACCCTGTTGCATTATTCCCCAAACCTTCCAGCATAGCTGTCTCTTAATAAGGCATAGGTATATTTAAGGAATAGGATAAAATACTCTCTCATGGCTGAGGTAAAAGTCAAGTTATTTGCAAATTTGCGTGAGAAGGCAGGCACATCAGAACTGCAATTGTCGGGAGAAAAAGTTATTGATGTCCTTTTATCCCTTACTGAAAAATATCCCGAATTAGAACCTCTTATTTTTGAACAACCCGAAGAAGGAAGTGAGATTCCTGCTATGCGCGGTTCAATTAATGTCCTTATAAACGGAAACAATGTCAGGCATCTTGACGGGCTTGATACGCTTCTTTCAGATGGCGATGAGCTTGCAGTCCTGCCTCCTGTCTCTGGAGGCTAATTCTCTTTTCAGGAAGGGAGACAATGGGCAGGATATTCAAAGAGCGAACCCCGGTTAACGAAGCTTTAAGACTTTTTCTTGAAAATATTTCCACTCTGAGAAAAACAGAAGAAGTTCCACTCGAAAGCTGCCCAGGCAGGGTGCTTGCAGAAACTATAATTTCTGAGAGGGATGTGCCTCACTACAGGCGTGCTGCTATGGACGGGTATGCGGTAAGGGCTGTCAATACCCTGGGGGCTTCTCCTGCAAATCCGGTTCTGTTGCAGCTCTCTGATCAAATCGAGGAAGGAGGCGCGATCTGGGTTCATACCGGAGCAGCAATGCCTGAAGGAGCAGATGCTGTCATCATGGTTGAAGATACTGCTACTGCAGGAAACCTTGTTGAGATCAGGGCACAGGTCTACCCGAACAGGAATGTAGGACAGATCGGGGAAGATATAAAAAAAGGAGACAGGGTTTTTGAAGAAGGGCACCTCCTTCGTCCGTGTGACGCAGCCGTACTGGCATCACTTGGATTTGATAGAGTGAAAGTTTTCAAAAAGCCTGTCGTTGCAGTCATTCCGACAGGGGATGAGCTTGTAAGCCGTAAGAAGTGTGTGGATGTTCCTCCTCCCGGTAAGATGATTGAAACTAATGGGTTGATGTCAGCCCTTTATGTGAAGAAATGGGGTGGAATTCCTCGATGTACTGAGATTGTGCCTGATAACCCGGACAGTATAAAAAGGGCTGTAGAAGCAAACCTGGACGCCGATATGATCCTTCTTTCGGGCGGAACCTCGGTAGGGAAAAGGGATCATGCCCCTGAGGTCTTGGCAGCCCTCGGGAAATTACTCTTACACGGCATAGGAGCTAGTCCAGGAAAACCGACAGCGCTTGGGATTATAAATAGTGTCCCTGTTGTCTGCCTTCCCGGTTATCCTGTCGCCGGACTCGTTGCTCTCTACTTCTTTGTTCGTCCCGGAATCAGGAAACTGGCAGCAATTCCTGAAGTTCCCGAACCTATTCTTAAAAGGCGCCTGGCTGCAAAAATCAGTTCTAAAATAGGATACGTTAATTTTATCCGTGTTGCCTTTGAGGGGGATAAGGTTCGCCCCCTTACAGGAGCCGGAGCGGGGATCCTTAGTTCGGTTGCAAAGGCTGATGGGTACGTGCTTGTGCCCGAAGATATTGAAGGGTATGATGAAGGAGAAGAAGTGGATGTCTTTTTGATAGAATAAAAGCCCTGTATTTTTCAAAATTTCTCCTTTTCAAACCCTGTTATTTAAAGAAAAAAAGGTTACAGCAAGTTTACTTTACTTTTTTAGAGAGCAGCAGTTAAGCTCCCCACCCCTGCATCCTTTTGGATTGAGGAAGGCGTCTTCCCACCTTATGGGATATAATTTTATACTTCAAAGACTAATCAATCGGGGAAAGCCAGAGTTAAGATCTAGTAGTTAAGGTTTTCAGGATTTGACTTTCAGAGCGAAATCCTACGAGTTCAAATCTTCAAAAAAACCTAAATCTTAAATGATTTTCAAAGTGAAATGTGATGCCTTCCAAGCATGATGAAATTGATAAAGTCCTTCTTATAGGAGCGGGTGGGTTTCTGGGAGCTATTTCCCGGTTTTTGCTTTGTGAACTCATGGAAGCGCATCTAGGCACTCTTTCGGTAAATGTTCTTGGGAGTTTTATGCTCGGCATGATTATGTACGATACAGAATACATCGAGTTTATAGGTCCAAGGGGAAAGCTTGCGTTTGGAACCGGATTTATGGGAGCGTTTACGACATTCTCGACGTTTGTAGTCCAGTCTTTCGCCATGCCCTTTTTTCCTGCCCTGGAAAATATCAGTGCCAACCTGTTTCTTACCCTGATTGGCGTATTTATGGGCAAGAGTGTAATAAAGACTCTTTCAGGCAGGGAGGATAAATAAATGCTTTCTTTTCCGGATCCTGGAAAACTCCTCTTGATTGGTGCAGGTGGTTTTATAGGGGCATGCCTCAGATACACGGTCTCAAGCCGGGTTCCCAGAATCAAGAATATCCCTGCGGGCACGCTTACAGTAAATCTTTTAGGGACTATTGCGCTTGCCCTTCTTACATTTTCTTCGGAGCCCGAGTCCGTGGTATATTTTATAAACATAGGAATTTTAGGTTCCTTTACCACATTTTCTACCTTTGCATATGAAACTTTCAAATTGCTTGAAGAAGGACAAAGTCTCTCTTTTTCCATCAATATTTTTCTTAATGTTGTTCTCTGCTTTTCAGGAGTAAGCATTGCATATCTGGCTTTGGATTTATGGGCTTGACACTGCCCTGAATCATTTTTAAATCCTAGAATATGCATGACAGTCCAGATAACACACAGTATCTAAAAGATTATCGGACAGAAGAAATCATAATTCAAAAAGAATTATACAACAAGAGGATTCAAAATAAAAAAGGTTTGAATATTTAAAAAAGTATTCAAAAAAGTTAAAATTAAAAGCCCTTAAAATCACTTTACAAGAGCTTTTGGAGATCTTCTGATAAAGCGCCTCTTATGACCAGAAGAAGTAAATCGCTGTGCGGGCCCTGGGTGTGCTTTTTGAGCGTTTGATTTCGGGACCTTAATTACTCTGCCTTTTCTGCCTTTTATCTTTACCCATTCAATGCTGCCGGTTTTGCCCATTATCATTCCTCGTTAAAATTTTCATCTTAATTTTTCTCTGAATTTGTAATTTATCATGTTGTAGCAGGTATTTGCTTGTTGCTGGATACTGCCGGTTGCCGCGGATTTTTTCTTCTATCCGACAAGTCCCAATAAGCAAGTATTCAAACAGGTATTTCCTGAGTTGATAACGTTAAATTGATAATTCTCAATGATATTTGAGGATATCTGGTGTTCTTTGTGGCCTGAAAGTGCAAAATTATAAATGTCATCAAGCCTTGGGTTTATCATAAAGAGAAATGCTAGTAGTTAAATGTTACGGATATTAGACTGGAATATGACTAAAAATTGTAATTAAACCGTTGAACTGCAAGCGCGGCATCGCTTGACCAAAACTGTTGTGCCGGTTTTTGATCATACTTTTTTTGAAAAATTTTGTGAAAAACTTGTTTCTTAAAAGGTGATTAACGTAAAAAAGAATAAAATTGAATCGAGGCTTGAAGATGCGCGAGAAGAACTTGCGGGATTAAAGAAGTTTCCTGACTCCGAATTTGTTGGGATAATCAAAGAACTGGGGTTCAGATGTGAACTCTGTGCACGCTGCTGCACTAATGAGTTTAATGACCATGTTTTTCTGCTTGATGCAGACCTGGAAATAATAAGGCAAATAGACCCTGATGCCGTTACTCCTGCTCCAGATCCTGAGTTTTGTGACCAGAAGGGGAATTTTTATGTGTCGGGCTATGCGCTGAGAACAAAGCCTGACGGCTCCTGTGTTTTCCTTGAGAATAAAAGATGCAAGATCTATGACAATCGTCCCACAATTTGCAGGGTCTATCCTTATATGCTCCATCAGGAAGCTGATGAATTTGGAAAAGTGGACTGGAGGCAGATTAGCGGCTTAAACGAGCATGGGAGATATAATTCCAAAATTGAGGATTCGGAATGTGAAGCAATTGCACGGGAGACCAGGGCTTATGAAGAAGCTTATCTTAAACAGATGATTGACTTTTTCGAAGCTGTGAAAACTCATTTCAGGAAAAACAGTTTAAAGCATGTCCAGAGGATTTATGACCGCAAAATGAGGGAATTTCTTAAAGGCGAATGTGAACTGGAAGTTTTTGGATATTGCAAAGGCGGGTTTGAAAAGCAAAAACTCAAACCTTAATCGGATATCTGGTTAGCAGAATTGCTCGATGCAGGGGCACAACTATCAGGATAATAAACTTCAAAAATAAATTAAAATGGCTGAACGCCTGCATTTGCGGAAAAAGCTCGATTATTTATGCCTATTCTGGTATTAACTCTAAGTCTTCAGTATCAGGCGTTCAAGCAAGATTACAGTAATTACCCCCATAACAAACCCATTCCCTACAACTGGTCTCAGTATGGGAGGAAAAGTTGTCAGGAACTCAGAAGGAATAAAGGCAAGAATCGTTGCGATCAGTATGGGAAAACCGACTATTAATCCTTCATTAAACCCACTGATGGCACTTCTTTCTGTAAGCATGAGCAACCCTGAAGCTATCTGAGCACTCATCAGATAGACCAGAACGCTTCCTATCACTACCGGAGGAATATTACTGATAAAATTGACTGCTGCGGGGAAAAAGGACAGGATAAGCAATCCGACACCGGCTGGGAGCAAAGAATAGCGTGAAGCGCAGCCCGTGGCTGTGATCAACCCTGGGCTGAAAGAGAAATTAACAGGTCCGACAACTCCGAAAAGACCTGCTGTGACATTTCCAAGCCCTGTAATCCCAACTCCTTTGCTGACGCGTTCTTCCATTGAGCTGGCGTTTAAGAGACCTCCTACGGATTGTATCGAACCCAAATCGTTTATGGAAAGTGCAAGATAACAGAACAAGAACGAGAGCAGGATTCCCGGATCAAGGGCAAATTTAAACGAAAGATCTCCAAAGAAAAGGCTGAACATGGGGAGTTCTGGAACGGAGGCAGAAGAGGCAGGGACTAAAACTGTTTGCAACAAAGCATGAGCAATGCTTCCGAAAAGAATACCAAAGACAACTACAGTTGCTTTCCAGACCCCGGTTAGCAATTTATTAGCAGTGAACATACCAAGACAAAGCAGCATGGCAAAAGATAGGTTGAAAAGAGGGGGGATGGCTGATTCAGGAGAAAAGATAAGGTTAAGAATTACGGGAGATAAGGTAAAGGCTATAAGGATAAGGATTACTGAAACTACTCTCACCGTAAATAGCTTCTGCACATGAGCAAAAAGCCCGGAAAAAGCAACCAAAGCCAGTACTAAACCCCCTATAAAAACAGAGGTTGATATAAACTCAGGTCTGCTGCTTTGAGAAGCTATAATTCCTATCAAAAGGACGGTTGCAGGCCCTAATACCAGAGGCAAACGGTGCCCCCACAATACCTGAGCAATAAGTACAATGGAAGTGACAAAAATAAGTTTTTGTATATATATGATCTGCTGACCAAGATCATTATATTGCATTGTGGCAATTAGCTTTCCTATAATTAACAGAGCCGGGATGCTCACTACAAACCATTGCAAACCGTATATAATTATTTCCAATCCTTTAGGTTTGTCATCTAATCCATATTTAAACTGCATTTCTTTCTCAGGTCTCCATCATATAGACTCTGTCCCAAAATCCAGTAATTTTCAATTTTATATTTATTACGAACTTTGGTACTGTGTCCTCATATCCACTAAATAATTATACTGATTATAAAGAATAAGACCTCGGAGTTATATATTCATGCTGAAAGAATGTAATGTCGTATAAAAATCGACGGTAAATTCGATTGAACACTTAGAGTTTTTGGTCACTCTGGAAGAGATTCCTATTTCAAAACCAGGTACTTCGAAGCTTTTAAGAAATTTATTTTTGATAAAATTGATACTATTTGTTTAAGTCATAAGGTAAGAAGAAAGGAAAATAGAAGAGAGAAATAAAAGGAAGGAAAATAAAAGAGAGGAAAATAAAAGAAAGGAAAATAAATGAGAGAGAAATAAAAGAAAGGAAAATAAATGAGAGAGAAATAAAATTCAATTCCCTTTTTTAACCTTCCATTTAAGGAGTATACCGTCTTCGATTTTTTCAGCTGAAAGCAGTTCAAGTCCGAGAAGTTCGGCTTCCGTGAAACCTTCCCCATCCGTGAAGGTTGGAGCTGTTTTCCCTCCTATTATCAGATTTCCAACGAAAGTATATATCTCATCAACAAGACCTGCGGAGAGCATACCCCAGTTCAGGGTTGCCCCTCCCTCTACCATAATTGTTTTTATGCCCATTTCCTTTAATTTTCTTACAAGCTCCTCAAGGTCAACTTTCTCTGTACCTGTTCTGATAACAACAGCTTTTTCTTCCAGTTTTCTTACCTTTTCGGCAGGCGCAGAGTTTGAAACCGCAATAATTCTTGTTCCTTCCCCTTTTTTGAAAATGTCGGCATCTAATGGAGTTCTTGCTGAGCTGTCTACAACAATTCTTACTGGGTTCTCATCTTTTCCGGCGGCTTTCCTGGCTGCCCTTCTTTCCTGAGATTTTACGGTCAGGCTTGGGTCGTCTGAAAGGACAGTCCCTATTCCTACCATAATAGCATCTGCTTGAGCTCGTAGTTCGTCCACTCTCTCAAAATCAAGTTTTCCGGAGATCCTGACCTGTTTCCTTTCCTTTGTTGAAAGTTTGCCGTCGGCTGACATAGCAGAATTAATGAAAATAAAAGGTTTTTCCATTTTTCTGGCTCCTGAAAAAAGTTTTATAGGAAGCATCTTTCAGCAGAGTGCTTCCTGAGTGGAAAGTATTGAATAATTTAATGTTTCCTGGCTTTTTTGCCTCGTTAAAGGATTTAACGATTTTTAGAAACAGGTTTTTGTTTGAGTTTATTCCATTTCTATCAGCGGCTTCAAAAGGTCATGGTCTCTCAAAAGCCCCTGAAGCTTGCGGTTAGAATTAATAATTGGAATCTGGTCAATCCGGTTGCGCTTCATTTTTCGTGCACAGTCACTGACAGATGAAATATATGTAGCTGTAATCGGCTCCTTGATCATTACATCGCGTCCAATCAAGTTGGGGACCTTAATCCTTGACACGCTGTAATAAATGCTCATGGTATCTCGCATTGATTCCCAGGTCCAGGCATCATCGTCCAGACCTGAAGACATATCTGACATCTCTACACTATCTTCAATTATGCTGGCAGCAATAATATCTCTGTCCGAGATTATTCCTACGAGCTCAAGGTTTGCATCCAGCACGGGGACAGCTTTGACGGCTGCAAGCTCCATAATCCTGGCAACAACAGGCAGGGGAGTCTCACTGTAAATCGCAACGACTTCCTTCTCTACATAGTCCTTAATTGGAATATCAATGTTCATGTCTGCAATTGCGCCTACAAGATCTGCCACGGTAACGAGTCCTACAAGCTTACCATCATCCACTACCGGAAGTCTTCTTATGCCATGTTTCAAAAGCAGGCGTGCGGCAGTCTGCAGATCCGATCCAGGGGGTATTGTTATCGGATCCCGTGTCATAAGAAGGGCAAGTTGCTCTTCTTCAGGGTTCTGTAAAAGGTTTGTTCTGGTTACAATTCCTACAACTTTAGAATCTTTAAGTACTGGTACTCCTGAAATGTGTTTGTTCTTAAGAATTTTAAGAACCTCATCCCTTGAACCTGGAAGGGTTGCGCATGCTACGTCCCTTACCATGATATCTTCAATGAAGATGTTTTTTGGCATGTGATCACACCTTTGTATATGCTTAATCCTGGTTTTCTTTTCTTGTATATCTGTTCTAAAAAGGCTTCCAGTTGATAGAAAAATCTTAACTTTGCTTTTCACTCCGGACTACCAGGACCGGGACTTTTGAGCCTCTAACTACTTTCTCTGCAACGCTTCCCATCAGAAATCTATCAAACCCGGTTTTACCGAGAGTACCTACAACTATCAGGTCAACATTATTATTCTCTGCAAAATCTGTAATCTCCTTGCTCGGATGACCTTCCAGCAGAACTTCTCTCACTTCAACCCCTGAGACATCTCCGCGTTTCTTAACCTCATATGTCGCTTTTTCCCCCTCTCTTCTCAGGGCTTCATACATTTCTTCCCAGCCCGCATCCATAGGTATCGAGGAAAAAGGAGTTGTATCTACTACGTAAAGAGCGTGAACTGTGGCTCCGCTAAGTTTTGCAAGCTCAATACCGTAAGAAACAGCTCTCTGACTGTTCTCGGATCCATCTGTTGCAATCACTATATTCCGGTAAAATTCGCTCACCATATTTGTTCTCCAATTGCTTTACGAATGAAGTACCGATAGTATATCATCGGGTCTTGCCCGCCTTGTGATTCCACTTATTGGGTTCTTTATCCCTGCAAGGTTATTTGAACTTCCATTCAGGATCATGAGATTAGCTTTATTCCCCTTTTGTATCGAACCCGTAGAATCAGGCCCCATTACAAAAGAACCATTAAGTGTGCAAATTTTAAATACTTGCCTATCATCAATAGAAAAAACCTTAGACATAAATTCCATTTCAGCAAACATATTTACAGAATTTAACATTACATTATCCGTTCCCGCAGCTACTCTTATTCCAGCCTCCAGCATCTCAGCAATAGGCGGCATTCCGGCTCCTGTAATGAGGTTAGATCTGGGGCAGACAACAACCGGAATCTTCGCATCAGCCACATATTCAAGATCTCTTTTTGTAGCATTTGTTAAATGAATCAGAAGATCCGGTTCGAGTGATAACGCTTCTTCTATGTCGCTCGCATCTTTCTCTCCTGCATGGATTGCAAAGAATTTTCTGTACTGCCTTGTGCAGGCAGCAATACTCTCAAGCAGTTCGAGATCAAGGTCGTTCGCCCCGCTAATACCAAGTCCGGAGGAATGCAAAAGAATCCTTCTTACTTCAGCCATTACAACCGGAAGAGGCAATTCCGGTTCAGCAGGTCTACCCAGTATCATGGGATGAAGTTTAAGTCCTTCGAGAGCTTTATTCAGGGCTGATACTCCCACAACCCCTCCTTCCCTGAAATCCGCAAAAGCACAGGTTCCGGTTTCTATCATATCCAGTAGGGACTTTCTCATGCACTCGATAAGGGTTTTGTATGGTGTTTCTCTTAGAATCCTGTGTTTTAATCCGTCAGGAGGTTTTACAAGAGCATCAAGGTCTTTTTGAGTCCGGTATCCCGAAACTTTTCCCAGAGGAGGATCCTTGAATACCGAGTCTCCAAGGTGAGTATGAGCATTGACAAAACAGGGAGCTATTATGTTTTTAGAGTGTGTACGTTCCTCTTCAACCTCTGTAATTACTCCTCTATGTATGCAAACATATCCCTCTATAGGTTCAAGCTCAGAACCTGCAATAATTGTCCCGGGAATTATCTGTTCAGCGCCGTACATATATACGCATCCCTGCTATTCACTGAGCATCTGCGTTCAATTTGTGGAAAAGCAAACATATACATAGTATAATAAGTTTTCCTTCAAATTTTTACTATTATAACAATCTTTTTGAGAATGTAGCTATTTTAATACCGTTTACAAGTGAGGCTATTCTTTTAAGAGACAAATCAATTTTTATTATAAATATCTCCTATATATATGCGGTGTAATAACTCGCTGCTTGCCGATATTTTTATATATTAGTATGTATACAATATGGCTTTGTCGCATTGTATAGGTCCTTGCATGAGATAATGGAAAATCCTGACTGTGAGTGTACAGACAACCCCAATGCGGTACATCTATAGTGTGACACTGCCCGGCACGAGGGTAACTGAAAGTGACTGCGGAAAACCAGAGGATGAACTTTCGGAGTTAGTGCGCTCGGGCTACAGCACTATTCTCTGCTAATTTTAAAACGCTTAACTAAAGACGCTTAACTATAATCTTTGTATTATGGATCTAAAGACGCTTAACTATAATCTTTGTATTATGGATCTATATCTTAAATCCGATTGGAGACTTTCTTCTAACTTAGAAACTTATCATTTCCAATTTTTTGCTTTGATAGGTCGATTCGTCATTGATTTATAGAATACTTCCAGAAAGGTAAAACATATGTCCTTTGAAGAGGCAATCACAGATCTGGGTTCCGATATAATTGTTGATATCGAAGTTACTCCTGGTTCCAAGTCAGTCTCGGTTCCGAGCGGTTACAACGAATGGCGCAAACGGATTGAAGTAAAACTAACCAAAAACGCCCAGAAAGGAAAGGCAAATGAACAGCTAATTGAATGCCTTGCTGATCTCTTCGAAATTAGCAGTTCGGATATTCTTATAAATAGTGGGGCAACAAGCAGCAAGAAATCATTATTATTAAAAGGAGTTTCATACCAGCGGGCGATTTCTGTTTTTGGAGCTCACTTAAAGAAATAAAACAGAAATTTTAAGGAAAAATAGAGCCTTAATAGCAGAATTCAGGTAGTACCAGGTTTAGAATAGGTTTTTAAGTTTTAAGAGTAAGTTTTTCCTCTGGAAAGTATTTGTAGATTTAAAAAAACGTAATTTTAAAATTTTATATTAATAACAGGTTGCAGACAAAGTGGCTGATCTTGAAATTTACAGAAAAAGGCTTGAAAGGATTGAAGAGTTACTCTCCGAAATCTCTGAATATTCCTCACGGGGAGCAATTATCATAGTTGAAGGAAAAAGAGATATTCTCTCATTGAAAAAGCTTGGAATTGAGGGCAATTTCGAAATTGCAACCCGACAATCCCTATTTAATTTATCAGAAAGGATTGCCCAGCTTGGCAATGAGGTAGTCATATTAACTGATTGGGACAGACGGGGTGACCTGCTGGCTATAAAGCTATCAGGATATTTCGAGAGCTTTGGCCTGAAACCTGAGCTTGAAATTCGAAACAAACTCAGACTCATTTCCCAGAAAGAAATTAAAGATATAGAAAGTCTTTATACCTATGTTTCCAGGCTCAGGTCAAAGACAGGATACTGCTCGAAGCAGGATTTTAATAAATTGATCTAAAAAAGTTTTAAAGTTAACTTTATAAATTAACTTTAAAATCTAACTTAAAATTTATTAAAGTTAATGTTGTTAATTGGCGAAGTTATTTTATTCTTTCGGCATCGGATTGGAGATCTCTCCTTTCTCCTGAACGATCTCCATATTTTGTGAATTCTTCGGATGAGTAAATGTTCGGTCGAATTCTGGATACTTTGAAAACTTGCTAGCCAGTTCTTCAAACATCTTATGTCTTGGACTGATAATGATTATATGAGCAGGAGGATGGATTTTCTTCAGCCTGCTAATTGCTGCACCTGCATGATTATTCAATTCTACCAACGCGGCAGAGTTACATTTTGACTTCAGGGATACGTCCATTACACTAACAAGAAGCTCATCAGCATAGGCCGGTTCTATGCGTTTTGGAGTAGCTGAAAATTGAATATGTCCGTATCGTTCCAGATCATGTAAGGCTATTTTTACTTTGTCCGAATCGTCTGCCCGGACTAGTGCAAATGATTTCATTTTTTACACACCACCAATATACTGAAGTTATCCCCATTTCGATATGGATGTACCCCTATAATAATCTTTGTGTATGAGAGAATGTTGAACAGGCAGGGGGTTTTGGGCATCTCCAGCATCTTATGACCTTTTAATCACTTTTACTCACTATATGGTCTGGCCCCTGGCTGCAAAACTTTGTCTCTCTGCTGCAAGAAAAATTAAAAAATTATAAGGGTGCCTTGCAATTTCCTTTTTCAGATGTAGCACGATCCCAGGTAATGGAGCCCTGTAAACATAGTTATATTCATCCTATATATATTCGTTTTGAAATAATATCTATTATTAGAAAGCTGTTTTACCTTTTTCTTGTCGAATTCTTAATAAGTTACATTTTCTTTTTATAATATAAACTGTGAGATCTTACCTGATAAGACAGTATCATTAATTACTGTTTCAATAAATTAAAGTGAGATTGATTTTATCCTGTATATAGAACTATTAAAGATTAGCTTTCTATCTAACGAAATTGAAAATAAACTTTATTAAGATAGAGCTATATCTCATATGAATTTAAAATAAAGAAGAACTTGGCAAATTTTACTTCAGGCATAAAGACCTAAGATAAAAATATATGGAGTTAACTCCTCCGAGTTATCAGCACTGCAAGTAAAAAGTTACTTGATAAGGCGTTACCTTTTGTCCAGAACTTCACTTTGTCCAGAGCTTCACTGTATCATTTACTGCAACAGGGTATAAAAAGTATCGAAAGTACTACAAATGTCTTCACTTCTTTTCTTCCATGCCTGCTTTCTAGATGTGGCGGGAAGATTTAATATATCTTAGAATTATGAATATACCCGACCTTTAAAAAATATACCCTCACTTAAAGAAAGAGACACTCAATTTAACTCAACATTCAGTTTAATCTCAATATTCAATTTAACTCAATACTCAGTTGATCTCAATATTCAATTTAACTCAGTACTCAGTATAATAATTTCAATATTCAGATATAATTATAGTAAGCTTATTATATTTTAATAGTAAGACCAATTATCTATGATTAAATAAAAAGTTTGGTATATAATATCGAAAATACTTAATCTCCAGATTTAATACTGAACTTTCAGTAAATTCATTGACATGATTACAATTTGGCTGCCCGATTATCAATATGGGCACTCAGGAGTCATCATATCAAACGGTGTGATCATATGGCTGAAGACATCAAAACCAAAGTAATTCAGGCAAAAAGAGCATCGATTGAACTTTCCAGTGTAAGCACAGAAATAAAAAATCGAGCGCTTGAGGCCATGGCTCAGGCTCTGGATAGGGAAAGGAAAGCTATTCTGGATGCAAATTCAAAAGACCTTGAATACGCAGTTGAACTGAAAAATAAGGGAAAGCTCACTCAGGCCCTTGTAGATAGACTTAAAGTGAACGATTCGAAGATTGACGGGATGATCGCAGGAATCAGGGATGTAATTAAGCTCAATGACCCTGTAGGAAATACCCTCTCTACTCTTGAGATGGACAAAGACCTCATCCTTTACCAGGTGAGCTGTCCAATTGGCCTTATAGGGGTAATCTTTGAATCCCGACCTGATGTTGTACCTCAGGTTATGTCTCTTTGCCTGAAGAGTGGAAATGCGACCATTTTCAAGGGCGGAAGTGAAGCAAAAGAATCCAATCGCACTATTTTCCAGATTCTTGTAAAAGCCATAGAATCCACCGAAGGCATGCCAGCTGGAGCTTTCCAGCTTATGGAAACCAGAGAGGAGATTATGGATCTTTTAAGCCTTGATGCTTATGTAGATCTTCTTATCCCCAGGGGCTCAAACGAATTTGTCAAATTTATTCAGGATAATACGAAAATTCCGGTACTTGGGCACACAAGCGGAATTTGCCATATCTACGTAGATGAATATGCGGACCTCGATATAGCCTGGAAGGTCTGCTTTGATGCCAAAGTTCAATATCCTGCAGTATGCAATGCCATTGAAACCCTTCTGGTTAACCGTAAAATCGCGGATGCTTTCCTGCCCAGGATGGCAGAGATGTACCTTGGGGCAGGAGTTGAACTGCGTTGTGATCCTGATACTTATGCTCTGCTTGAGAATAAAGGATTTTCCCCACTTTCAAAGGCTACTGAAGAAGACTGGAGCCTTGAATACAATGATCTCATTCTCTCAATAAAGTGCGTTGATACTATCAAGGAAGCAATTGACCACATAAACACTTTTGGCTCCCACCACACCGATGGAATAATAACCGAGGACGCCTCAAGAAGAAATGAATTTACAAGGCTTGTTGATTCTTCTAGTGTTATGGTAAATGCCTCAACCCGTTTTGCTGACGGCTATCGTTACGGGAAAGGAGCTGAAGTCGGAATTAGCACAAATAAAATTCATTCCCGTGGACCCGTGGGCATGGAAGGACTGCTGATTTATAAATACATCTTGCTCGGGAAGGGGCAGATTGTTGCAGATTATTCTGGAGAAAATGCAAAGCCCTACACGCACAGGAAGCTTGATCTTAAATTTGAAGATGTAAAGTGAAACCTGTCGAATATTTGTGATAGGTTTATATATCTGAACTCAAATACCAGCGCAAATTGAATTCAAGCGATGGAATTCGGGCTGCGGTTGCAATATATTTAAGCCGCACCCTCAAAACATCTTATGAGGCCTTGTGATTGATAGACAGAAAAAAATTTCTCAATGAAGTTAATAAAATCGTTGTCAAAATCGGTACCTCCTCAATTACAAAAAAGAACTGTGATAGTACAAAAGAAAATTGCAGTATTGATCCTGACTTTATGGAAAATATTGCAGCCCAAATCTTTGAGCTTCGAAAGAGTGGAAAAGAAGTAATTGTGGTAAGCTCAGGGGCGATAGGTGTCGGGCTCTACGAACTGGGCATTTCTCCTAAACCTCGGGAAATACCAATTCGGCAGGCAGCAGCAGCTGTAGGACAAAGTATCCTGATGCAGTACTGGAGCGAAGCCTTCGCAAAATATGGGATAAAAGTTGCTCAGATCCTCCTCACTTATGATTTCTATTCTGACAGGATATCTTACCTGAACCTGAGGAACAGTATCTCCACTCTTCTGGAATATGGGGTAGTTCCCATAATAAATGAAAACGACTGCACGTGTACGAATGAGATTGAAGCTATCTTCGGAGATAATGACAAACTTTCTGCAATGGTCGCAAGTAAAATCGATGCTGACCTCCTGATTATCCTTTCAGATATAGATGGTCTTTTCGATAAGAACCCCAAAACACACAGCGACGCCAAACTCATTTCTCTCGTTGAGAAAATAACACCTGAGATCGAAAGTTATGGGGGCAACCCCACGAGTTTCAAGGGTGTAGGAGGAATGAGAACAAAAATAAAAGCTGCAAAGATCTGTAGCATGGCAGGTTGTTATGTCCTGATAACAAATAGTGAGATTGATAACGTGCTTCTGAGAGCTCTTTCCGGAGAAGAGATAGGTACCTTTTTCCTGGCTGAAAGGCACATCCGGAAGAACCGCGCTCGCTGGATCATTCTTGCAAAGGCTTCTGGTACTATCCGCGTGGACGCAGGGGCAAAAGCTGCAATTCTGGGGAAAAATAGCCTTCTTCCTGCAGGAGTTATAGAGGTTGAGGGAAATTTTGACCGAGGAGATATTGTAAGACTCGAATGTGAAGGCAGAGTCTTTGCGAAAGGAATTACAGATTACTCTTCTGAGGAACTTAACAAAATTAAAGGGGCTCATACCGACGAAATTGAGAGTATTCTGGGCTATAGTAATTACAGCAATGTTATAAAAAAAGAGAATATTGGCATACTGGAAGAGTTGAATTAAATCAATTGGCAGGTCTGAAGAATCAAGCTTGATTTTTCGGGTATCTGGAATTTGAATTAATTATTCTTGTCCGGACCCTTTAGCAGTCTATCAAATTCTTTTTAACCTTTGATTTCTTTAAATTCTAAGCCGCTTTAAACCTTTAAATTCTAAGCTCCTTTAGATTACTTAGTTCCTTTAGATTACTTAGTTCCTTTAGATTACTAAACTGATTTAAACTACTAAGCTCTTGAGATTACTCAATACTAACTGTAGATAAGTTTTAAGGCAAGTGCCTCTTATTTGCTTTTATCTCAATAATAGGAGAAATATAATATGACAATTCAGAACCGAAAGATAGGATTTATCGGAGCAGGAAAAATGGGCTCTGCTCTTATTCATGGAATTATAAAAGCTGGAATTGTAAAACCTGAAAACCTTGGTGCAAGTGACATATATGAGCCTTTTTTGAATGAGCTGAATTCTCAGCTTGGCATCAATGTATCAACTGATAATGCTGTTATTGCTCAAGCGTCCGATATTCTTGTTCTTGCGGTGAAGCCCCAGACCCTAGACTCAGTACTAGAAAATCTTAAACCTTATATAAATGCTGATAAACTTATCATCTCAATTGCAGCAGGTGTGCCTCTTGCCACTTACGAAAATGCCCTTCCAGAAGGCACAAGAGTTGTCCGAGTGATGCCAAATATTGCAGCTACGGTTTCCGAAGCTGCCTCAGGAATTTCCCCTGGCAAAAATGCCACCTCCGAAGACTTGAAAACCGCGCTTGAGATCTTTTCTGCAGTCGGCACTGCGGTACAGGTGCCAGAGTCCCTGATGGATGCTGTTACAGGCCTTTCAGGCAGTGGACCTGCATTTATCTTTCCTGTAATTGAAGCAATGGCTGATGGCGCTGTACTTGAAGGAATGGACAGGAAAAGTGCCCTCACTCTAGCAGCCCAGACTGTACTTGGGGCTGCAAAAATGGCGCTTGAAACAGGTCTGCATCCCGGAGAACTCAAGGATATGGTTACCTCTCCTGCTGGAACAACCATTCAGGGCGTTCGTGTCCTTGAAGAGGCAGGAATCAGGGCTGCATTCATGAATGCGGTTATAAAAGCAAGCGAACGCTCAAAGGAGCTCGGAAAGAAGTGAGTTTTTTCCACTCCATCTTCTTTTTTATTGTTCTATTTTCCTTTCCCTATACTTAACGATCATTAATTATAAATATACATAAGTTTTATATAGCGGTTCTTTATATATTATTTTAGACATTATTACCCCGCCATGCAAAACTGAAGATACATGGGGTTCATATCTCATCTTTTTATTTCAGCTATTTGACTTATTACTCCGCTTTCGATGAACTCTGGTGAAACGGAGTCTTAGACCTTCTTCGGTTCACCAGGAGAATCTCTTATTGGGGGGGTAAGAGATTCTTCTATACTTACGCAACTCTTAAATTAACTCCACCAATTTATCTGCTTCTTACTCCAGGTCCTGAGATTTTTAATTCAATCACCCCAAATTATTTTTACTATCTTTCCTCAGGCAAATAAACCAGTCAAGGCAGTAAACTTCATCCTGGACTTTCTCTAGCCTTTTCTCTACCTCATTCATTGAACGAGGAGTACGAATTATAACATCATCGCCTGGCTGCCAGTTTGCTGGAGTTGATACATCTTCAGCATAATTTTTCTGCATGGCACTTATGAGCCTCTTGAATTCCTGAATGTTCCTGCCATTATTTACAGGATAGTAAACTATCGCTCTGATTTTTGACTCGGGATCTATAACAAAAGTTGCTCTTGCAGTCTGGATTCTTGAATCCTTTACCCGAACCATACCATATTTTTTGACAACATCCATTTCCAGGTCAGCGATTACTGGAAATCCTATCTTTACATTTTTCATCCCCTTGTACTCGATTTTCTCCTCAATTCTCTTAAGCCACGCAATGTGGGAGAAAATGCTGTCTATAGAGACCCCGATGAGTTCAGTATTCATTTTTTTGAATTCTTCCTGCATACTGGCAAAGGTCATAAACTCAGTAGTGCATACGGGTGTGAAATCTGCAGGATGGCTGAAAAGAATAACCCATTTGCCTTTATAATCTTCAGGGAAGTTTATTGGTCCCTGAGTTGTCATGGCTTCAAATGAAGGCGCATCTTCCCCAATTAGCGGTATATATGTTTTCTCATACTCGGTTTCTACCATACTCTCACCACTCTTGTTTCAGAAGTTCCTGTATATGGGAACTGACTTCGAGTTACTGGGAGTGAACACTAAAAAACACTAAAAAGAATTGCTTTTCCCACGCCCCCAAAAGTAATTTTATATATTTCATTCTTATAAATCTCTTCTCAAACAGTAGTAAAATTTTTCCGCTGAAAATTTTTATTCTTAAATATTTTAATCAAATGGAATCTGATATTAAAAAAGCTAGATTCTGGTTTTTGTTAAAAAAGGATCTTCTGGAGTAAGCTTTTCCAGAAATTTTCTTCATAGAACTATATTCTATTAATAAAATAAAAAAAGGTTGATAAAGTAATGTTTGAAGAATTTTTATGCTCTACATTATTTTTTACCATCTTTTTTCAGGCACAAAAACCAGTCAAGACAGTACATGCCATCCTCTGAATTACCGGCTCTTTCTTTTACGGCTTCCATTGAACTGGGGGCTGGAATAATGACGTCATCTCCTGGCTGCCAGTTAGCCGGTGTTGCAACTTTTTCAGCTGCATTCTTCTGAAGAGCCATAACTATCCTCTTGATTTCCTGCATATTCCTTCCGGTTGACTGCGGATAGTAGAGTATTGTCCTGATTTTTGCCTCAGGATCTATAATAAATACGGCTCTTACAGCTTGCGTAGTTGAAGCATTTGGCTGGATCATACCATATTTTTTCGCAACTTCCATCTTCAGGTCTTCTATTACCGGGAACTTGACCTCAAGATTTTTCATCCCTCTATACTCAATTTTCTCCTCTATCCTCTTGAGCCATGCAATATGGGAAAAGACACTGTCTATGGAAAGCCCTATAAGCTCAGTATTCATCTCTCTGAATTCTTCCTGCATACTGGCAAAGGTCATAAACTCAGTAGTGCATACGGGCGTGAAATCTGCAGGATGGCTGAAAAGAATAACCCATCTGCCTTTATAATCTTCAGGGAAGCTTATTGGTCCCTGGGTCGTCACAGCTTTAAATGCAGGTGCATCGTCCCCTATTAGCGGCATACGTATCTGTTCATACTCGGCCTGTACCATATTTTCACCTATATTTTTAAGAGTATACCGTTTTGTTTGGGATCCGGAGACGGACTTCGAGTTTCGGGAGCTTAACCCTTAAAAACACTGGCCTTTCCCCTGACCTCCTCCATAAGTTATATCTTATAATTATTTTTGTTGCTATAAAGCTGTTCCCGAAAAAAGAAAAAATTACCTTTGACTAGAAAAACTTTTAATAAATCGTCCTCTTCGAGATTTTTGCTTTGAAAAACCTGTCATATTGTAATTTTTGATAAGTTTCTGATTAAATTTAAACCATTTATTCATTCAAACTTGGCAATTTCCTCTAACAAGTGCTTTAAAGCCTTTTTTAAGAGTTCTCTACTTTCTAACTCTATATTTTAAAAAAAGGAGTCTTTTTCGGCATTCTTCTGGAAAGTAATTTATACTGCAAATCCTTTCTTATATGGGGGTTAAATGAGGGAGTTTGTTCGGCGAGAGGTTGTGGTTAGTGGATGCCTTGAGTTTGATCACTGTCGATGTAATGGGGATATGATAAACAGCTCCACGGTGGCAAATCTCGTGGAGTATGTTGATTTCCTGCCAGTTTGCCCGGAGGTGGAATTAGGGCTTGGCATTCCCAGAGGTCCGGTAAAGATAGTCCTTGAGAACGGGGAACAGCGGCGTGTGCAGTCCACAAGCAGCAGGGATGTTCCTGAAGTTATGGAAACATTTTGCACGGATTTCCTCAATTCTACAGGAGACATTAACGGTTTTGTTCTGAAATACCGGTCTCTTATGAATCCGACTTTTTTTGAACCCCCTCTGGAGGGTCTGCTGGAAGTGAACCATGTAGATTCCCATCTCAGGGATGTTCTCTGGAGATGAAATCACAGACTGCAATCTGGATGGGGGGATAATTTGTGAAAAGAGTAGCCACTCTTTTTTGCTTCTTCCTGTTAATTTATCTGGTCGACTTCCTCTTGGTATCATCCTGCCCTGAGACCTCCCCGGGCTCCTGTATAGGTGATACCGTGGAGAACCTGGTAGGAGTAAATATAGTGAATAGTGAGCCTTGCAGTGCCTGGGTTACAGAGGAATCCATCAGTTCAGGAACATCATCTAGAACTTACTCATGGGAATACAAAAGGGGTAGCTGGCAGCTTACCCTACCTCTTGATGATGAACTTTATGAATCGTATAAAGCCAGAACTCGAAATAGGGACTATGATCTATTTGCTTCGGATCCGTATGATGACTGGTTAATTAAGGAGATTGCAAACAGTTTGATCTCACTCTCAAAATCTTGTGGGCTTGAGGAAAGTGAGATCCCGGGTTTTTGTGTTTCTTTTGTTCAGTCCTTGAACTATACCTCGGATCTCCAGAGTTCAGGTTACGAACAGTATCCTCGTTTCCCTTATGAGACTCTTTATGAGGGAGGCGGAGACTGTGAAGATACCGCGATTCTCTCTGTAGCGCTTCTTCAGGAAATAGGTTGTGATGTTGTCCTTCTTGAACTTCCTGAACATATGGCTCTGGGAATAAAATGCAGTCCTGAGCAGAAAGGCAGGAGTTTTGAGTACGAAGGTAACAATTATTATTATCTGGAGACCACAGGTACTGATTGGCATATAGGGGAAATTCCCGAAGAATATGAAGGTCAACCTGTACGTGTTATCCCTGTTTCCAGAAGACCCAAGATTAATCTTGATTTCAAAGCTCAGTGCAAGTACTCAAGAATAGAGGGAATTGTCGATGTCAGTGTCACCGCAATCAATGTGGGTTCCGAAAAAGCCGAAAACACAACTTTTTACGTTGCCCTTCAGGCTAAAGATCAGCTCTCTTTCTGGGACGAGATTGAAAGTTCTCCAGTTGTAATTGAGCCGGAAGGGGTTTACAACTATACCGCAAAAGGGCTTAAGATTCCTGCAGGGAAGGAATTCAGGATATATGTGCAAGCGTTCGGGGAGAACTTTGTATCTGAAGATGTAATCAGCGATTGGGCTAGAATCTAAAAAACATGAACCCCTGGAAGATCCTTCTAAAAAGAATTATGTGTAAAATTCTAACTTAAAACCGTCGTAAAAATCAATAATTGTTAACTTTCTAAATAAAACGGATTGGCTTCTAAGGGTTTAAATTCCGCATGTTTATCTAAGAACTTATGAGGAATGTGCCAAGATACTTAGAAAAACTCATTTTCCATCTTAGCACACTATTTGATAACTAATTTGATACTCGTTAGTTGAGCCTTTATGATTAAATCAAAGAAGGATTATTTATTCTATTTAAAAGCAGATGAGATTGCACTCAGGAAAAAAAGAGGTACAATTCAGTATTATATAGATTACTTTCTGGATGATATCTGGAGATTTGAGAGATTACTAAGAAAAAGAGAGTACTATATAAATTGTAAAAAAAGTATTATATATAAACCATACAGTCTGTATCTTTTTCTCAAATTCCAAAGACTAAGTACGAAATTAGGATTTACTATCCCTCCGAATGTATTTGGTCCTGGATTATCTATTGCTCATAAAGGTACTATAATTGTAAATAGCAATGCAAAAGTTGGTGAGAATTGTCGCATTCATACCGGCGTAAGTATTGCAACAAACGTCTTTAGTAGGGACTACAAATCAAGACCGGATTTTGTATTGCCCGTGCCAAAAATAGGGAATAATGTGTATATCGGTCCTGGTGCTAAAATTTTTGGAGATATTGAAATTGCAGATGATATAGCAATAGGTGCAAATTCAGTAGTAAACAAATCCTTTAAAGAAAAAGGAATTACAATAGCAGGAGTTCCAGCAAGAAAAGTTAGCAACGAAGGATTTGATAAATGCTATTTTAAAGCTACAGAAATTTTAAGAAGATCTCAGTAGATTTCATAATTGGCTTGTTATATGTGTGGACGAAAGTTCTTAATGCCCCACATTCAAACCTGGTTTAATTTAACCGGATAAAAATGCAGTGCTGGCTTGTTAATATAATTTGGGCTCTGCAGAAAACCTATGAAATAACAAATCTGCATTAGTTTAAACTATGCCTTGCGATCTATATTTTCAGTAGTTAGCCTTAGCCCTTGACACTGATTTAGATCGGTTTTCTACAAAGCTATTAAAAAACCAGCTAAAATCAACTTACTTGCAAACATATAGAGATTCTCGATAAAATCTCCTGTTTTCAGAGTTACTTATAAATTGAATCTCAGCAATCTATTATGTAGCTTTTATAAAGCTTAAAGCATTTTGTAATTAGGGGTGGTCAAATGAATAGGTTGTACAGATCAAAGAAGAACAGGATTATTGCAGGGGTATGTGGCGGGATAGGTGAATACTTTAAAGTTGATCCTACGCTTATACGGCTCCTATGGCTGCTTATCACTATAATGGGGGCAGGAACAGGTATAGTTGCCTATTTAATAGCATGGATTATAATTCCTGAGGAGCCCTGAACTCTCCGATAAAAATCTAAATCTCTCCTCTGGAAAACCAGAAATTTAAAAAAGCTAATATTTTTCTTTCAGATTAGCCCTTTAGTAGGATTCATAAAATAGTGGGTCTCCCAAAAAGCTTTGAGTGACTCACTATTCTATGCTAGCTCAAAGCTTAAACGGTCTGGTTAAAAAGCTGGTCTACAAACCATTCGGGATCGAACTTTTTTAAGTCCTCATAACCCTGTCCTATCCCAAAAAAGAGAATGGGCTTTCCTGTGACATAGGCAATGGATATCGCAGCTCCTCCTTTGGCATCAGCGTCTATTTTTGTCAGAATCGAACCATCAATTGGCACAGCTTCATTGAACTGTGCAGCCCTCTCAACTGCATCATTCCCTGCGACGGCTTCATCTACAAAAATTATAAGATCTGGAGTGCTTACCCTGCAGATCTTTTCCATCTGTGACATTAGGTTAAGGTTAGTATGCATACGGCCTGCAGTATCGGAAAGCACAAAATCTATCTTATGGGCTTTTGCATATTGCACCGCATCGTAAATAACTGCCGCAGGATCGGCTCCGGGTTGATGTTTGATCATTTTTACTCCGAGCCTGTCGGCATGAATCCCAAGCTGGTCAATAGCACCTGCCCTAAAAGTATCTCCTGCAGCAAGCACCACAGAATAACCCGATTTCAATAATCTGTACGCTATTTTTGCAATGGACGTTGTTTTCCCTGTCCCATTGATTCCAACAAAGACAATATGGACCGGTTTTTCCCTGTTCCTCACATACTCGTCAAAGTCAAAGGTATTGGCAGAGACCACATCGTAGATGGCTTTTCTAAGGGCTGCCTCTACAATATCTCCGGTATTGCTCCCAATCCGCTTTGTAGTACCTGTAAGCTGTTTTTTCACAGACTCCACAATTGCTTCGGAAACTGAAAGAGCGAGGTCACTCTCAAGAAGCCCCATCTCAAGTTCCCAGAGAGGCTCTTCCAGGTCTTTACTATCCAGATAGACCTCCCTATTGAATACAAGAGCTTTCGCTTTCTGTGCAAACCCGACCTTCGAGGAAAATCTTTTAAAGAAGGATTTCTTTTCCTCAGGTACTTTTTCTTCTTCCGCAGGTTTGATCTCTGCAGCCTTCTTTCTCTCTTCAAGTTTTCTCCTGTATTCAGCCTTTTTCCAGTCTTCAATCTCGACTTTTGAAGGAGCGCTTGTTACAGGTTTAACTTCTTCAGGTTTAACTTCTTCAGGTTTAACTTCTTCAGGTTTGGCTTCTTCAGGTTTGACTTCATAACTTTTCTCTTCCAGGAGTGTCTCAGGAGCTTCTTCCTCTGGAATGGGCTCGATCTCCTCTTCAAAGCCCTCTTCGGACTCAGGCACAGGTTCTATTACCGGTTCGATTTCTACAGCTTTATTATCAATAGTTCTGCTGAGTGCCTTCTTAAAATTCCCAAGTTTTTCTTTGAATTTGCTGAACACAGGATCCCATCCCAAAGAAATTCAATAAAAAATAGACAATTAATTAAAAACAAAAGATTTTGTTCTCAAATGGGGTTTGAGTTTTATCCTTTTTATCTGAGCCAGGTCTTATCAGGCCTGGCCGCCGGGTTGCTGAAGCCTTGCAGCTTCGGATTCTAAAGCTTGCATACCCTGTACATAATGAGTCAGTGAAGCATTCATCTGTTGGAGAATTTTCATAAGCTGCTCTTTGCGGCGGTTAAGAGTCTCAATGGCTTCATCTGCCGTTTTTTCTGCACTGAAGCCTGATCCAAGGTCTACAATAATCCTATCTGCATTTTTTATTTCGGCATGAACGAATGAGCCAAATCCTACAGGGACCATTGTTTCAGTAATCTTCCCTCCCTCTGAAGCAGCCTTAAGCTCGTTGATGGTTACTATTGTCTGGTCACAGCTTGTAATGGAAGCCTGAACCATGTTCATCTGCTGCCTTAAGGTCTCCGCCTGTCTCTGGAATTCCTGATATCTGGCTGCCAGATTTCTGACTTCTTCACTGACTTCTGCCATATCCTTCACTCCTCAGCAATGCTTTCGATCTGGATCTGGTTTCTCTTAATACCGTGCTTGCTTCCGAAGATAGAATAAACCTTATCGGTTGCGTTCTTTTCATTCTGACTTTCGACCTTTTTTGTGAATTTTTCCCAGGAATTTCCTGCTTTAAATTTGCCTTTAACAATAAAATTCTTCATCTTGGTCACACTCTTGCTGTAGTTTTGTTCCGTAACAGATGGATGATTTGTCTCACTCTACGAATCCCAGAGCTTCTTCAATTCTACCGAGTTCGGGTCCTGTAGTATCCGAACCTGCCAGATAGCTCTTTGAGTTCGCAAGCAGGCCTGAGCCGAGCATCTGAGTTCCATAGTTCGTAGTTCCTATATACGCCGGAAGCTTGAAGATATTTTCCAGTATCTCCTTTTCTGGGGGTGTAACTTTCGGGTGTACCAGAAGTCCTTTGTTTGTAACAACTCCCGCCATCCCTACATTCTTTATCCCGGCAATTGTTCCCCTGTAGACTTCTACCTCAAGGACACTGGCAATTGTCTCAACGGCGCTGTCCGACAGTTCAGGGTGGACAAGTGCTGCGTAGTCGTTTGCAAGTACAATGTTTCCGACTGCATTCAGCTTGCCCGGGAGAATTTCAGCCTTAACTCCTGTTCGTTTTTGGATCTCTCTGGTATCGGTTCCATATGAAAACAGGAAGCCGTTTGAGTTTCCTCTGGAAAGGGCTCCTACCACAACGCTTCCATTAACAAGAGTTTCAATGGCTTTTACTTCAAGCGAATCCTCAAGTATTGCACAGGTTTCGGGTTTTGTGCCGCGAGGGACAAGAACAAAATCCTCTGTGCATGTTGCAAAAACCCCGATCAACGGGGTTTCATAGATATCCACTGTTCGAATCATATTCTTTGAAGCTTCGCGTTTTCTTGTATATTTTACTGGGCTAGTTCTGCCTGTACCTCGCCATCTGCGAATTTTACAGCTCTGACCCGGATGGAGAGAGGAGGCTTCTCACAGCCTCTTTCCCAGAGACGCTCGTTAATTGATTTGTCCAGTTTGACCTGTACAGGATCAACCTTCATATGCCTCGTAAGATAACTTCTTACTTCAGTAACTGCCCTGTTGGCTCTTTTCCATGCAGGTACTCTCTTTACGTCCCTGAGAGGGATTGTATATATCTGTTCTTTTACCATGTCGTCTGCCATTTTTCCCACCTTCCTTGCTTACTTCACATCAAGGCTTCTTCTTCTCCAGTGCCTGCGTCTGGGATGACTCACGACCTTCCGGTTAGTTTTTACAATAACCCACACTGGAACGCGTGTGTTCTGCTTGTGCGCCTTTGCCAGACGCCTCTTCTGTCCTTTCATGTTATGACTCAAGTGGATCACACCTGTTGACCTGTAAATAATTTAATTCTATTAACTTCCGGTTATATTCGATAATTAGCTGATTGTGATTGTAACCCTTGCATAATTGAGGTTTTACCCTGCCAGCTTTAATGGCAGTTTTTAAAACCATATTCGGTAAATTCTATGTGGGTCTTTGTTGATCTGCAGCAGTATAAGGGTTGAATATAACTCGATTATTGTATAAATCTTTATTCCAGAATTTTCCCTTTCAGAAGACTTCTCGATTTCGGGGAGCTTCTTCTTCAGGGCAGTTTTTTTCTGGAAAGCACATGGGACTGGATATGGGCAGGAAACAGTTCCTTTATTTTCTCTTCACCATCTCTCTGCCTGATTAACTCCCTGAGCTCGGTTTCGTAGTCCGCTTTCGGAGTACTCTCACTCGGTCCCTCTTCAATCCTCAGATAGCGCTCTACAAGAATATCCACGGTTTTCCTGCCATATCCCTTCAAAGGACAGATATACTGAACTCCCAGCCGGTCTTCAATACTTCGTATCTGTGAGATTGAGAGCACAGGAACTCTGTCATCCCTTCGGGTTCCGTCTGCAATGAATTTCACTTCAGGGTCCGAGGCAAGAGTTTCTACGGCTTTCTCGTGAATGTAGTTAATGGCGCTTTTCGGGAAACCGTCTTGCATTATTTTCTCGTAAGCTTTTTCAAGGATTTCCCACTCCAGAGTAAGAACCCTGTGCGGAAATCCTAACTCTTTTGCAGTTTTTGCTGCCAGCTCGCCATTTGGGAGCAGACCAAAGCTGCAGGTTATGAGTTCTATCTCAAAAAACGGTTCCATCAAAAGGGCAGAGAGCGAACTGTCCTTGCCTCCGCTAAAGAGGACCGAAATTTTCATTTTTTTAAATCCGGGTTATGGATGTCTTACGCTTTTTAGGCTGCATCCTCATAAGTAGCTTTTTTAGTTGTTCATCATCAATTTTAGACGGTAGCCTCCCAGTCTGAGCAAGCGAGATCAGCTGCATCTCTAGCTGTTCTACAAGAGCCGGTCTTGACAGTTTTAGGGCTGTAAGGCGTTCTCTGGCTTCAGGAGTCAGGATTTGCCTCAGGATAGCCTGCTTCTGAGCTTCCATTTCAGCTCTGGCCTGTTCCTGCTGGTAAGCTGCCTGAATTTCAGCCTGCTGGTTTTGCGCCTGCAGCCGCTGGAGTTCTGCTAGCCGCCTTTTTCGGATCTCATTGAGTTCATCATCCATTGTAGACATGGCAATCACCCAAAAAACCGGTTTTCCGGAGCAACTGGATAAATTTAGTTATCTGTAAAAGAATCCCAGGAAATTTTCAGGATTCTTCGGTATGGGATGTTCTCAGTATTTTGCAAGTTCAGGGATCTTCTCAACAAGTTCCTGCTTGAGCTCGTGTGCTGCATTGTCAAGCAGGGAACGTCCCTTTGGAGATACTGTTCTTCCATCCTTTACTTTTTGCAGATAACCTGCAGTCTCAAGTTGCTGTACTGCTTTTCTGGCAATCGAACCGCTGCCTTTTACTTTGTGACTTGGCTTTGATCCGTTGTCCTTCTTTCCACCGTATACTGATCTGAGCCTTTCGATTCCTATAGGTCCATCAGTATAGATTTTTCTCAGGATTGCGGCGGTTCTGATATACCACCAGTCGTCGTTGTTCGGAGGAAGTTCCTTGTGAACTCCGGTCTTTACGTTCTTTGCCCACTCAGGGGGAACGATATTATCGTTTTCTTTAAGGATACCTGCAACCTTCTCAATAAGCTCCGTTGCAGGGACATCAAATACTGTTGTCATACTCGCCACCTTTCCTAAATCAGGTTATATTTGTGCCGGGGAAGAAGTGCCGATTCCTCTCCCTGGCTGCCAGAAATATTTTTCCCGAAGTAGGTAACTCTCTCTTTCGGGAGATTCTTTCCATTCTTTGTAGCTGGATTTTATGGACTCTATGGTTTGGGCTTTCAGCCCGATAAGCCGGTAAGTGTGATTTTAGTTTAAACTGGAAGGAGGTTGATGCATTTATATATTACTGTGTATGGATATTCATATACAATCGATCAGGTGATTTTGTATAAAACTTCAAACTGAAAAACGATCTAATTGTATAGATTGGCTCCTGTCAATTGATGCAAGTGCCAACATCCAGCGTAATTACCTTCAAGCTATAAAAGCATTGTGCGAGTTCATATATAAATGCTTAATGAATATATTCTGGAAGCTAATATGAAGATAAATCTAGTCTGTTGATGAAATCGGTATGAGCCAGATATATCTTATTGGTTTCAAGAAGTTTCTGTCTTGGCAGGATTTTTTCCCTTAATCCGATAACCAATTTTATCATGAAATTTATTATGGAACTATAATATCCTCTTTATGGAACTATAATATCCTCTTTATGGAACTATAATATCCTCTTTATGGAACTATAATATTCTCTTTGATATGTTCTCTTTGATATGTTCTCTTTGATATGTTCTCTTTGATATGTTCTCTTTGATATATTCTCTTTAATATGTTCTCTTTATATTTCAATCATTATAAAACAGGTAAAGCATTTAAACTCCCTTAAAGGCTTTTCAGGAGATTATAATGAGAATAAAGATTTGTGGTATTAAAAGGGTCGAAGACGCTATTATGGCTGCATATTGTGGAGCTGATGCGGTTGGATTAGTAGTAGGACAAAAACATAATTCAGATGACTTTATTGACAAACATTTAGCTCAAAAAATCGTGAAAGAGTGCCCACCTTATATTTCTCCAGTTTTAGTTACAGAACTGGATGACGCTGAGGAAATCTATAATCTAGCGAATGAAATAGGTGTTACTTCTATCCAGCTGCATTCTGATTGTACAGTTGATAGTATCATATCCCTGCGCAAAGCCCTCCCCTATATAAAAATAATCAAAAACTTTCATGTTAACGGGTCAGAAGTTATTCAAGCTATGAAACCTTTTGAACCTGTGGTAGATGCTTTCATCCTGGATACTCTTGATTTAGCCAATGATAAAGTAGGTGGGACAGGTTTGGTTCATGATTGGAATATTAGCAGAAAAGTTGTTCAAGAGGTATCAAAACCAGTTATCTTAGCAGGGGGGCTGACTCCTGAAAATGTTGGAGAAGCTATATGGTTTGTAAAGCCATATGGTGTAGATGCCAGCTCCGGGCTTAAAGCTTCTGATGGTTTCAAAGATAAAACGAAAGTGATTAATTTCATATCTCGCGCAAAACGCGAATTCTTCAATATCCGAAATCTACCTCTATAAAACTGAACCCAGGTTTTTAAAGATAAACACAGAAGGGGAAAATGTAAAGCCAGATAATAGAAAAAAAGCAAGCTGCGAGGGAGAGAGAAGTTCTGTGACTAAAAAATTAACAGTTTTTAAAGAATTAGAATTATATCATCACTTACAAATACCTGTAAGAAAAGCAAAAAAGCACTTTGAAATGATTAGAGAACGCCTGGAAGAACCTCGTTCTTTTTACTGTAGCCCCCTATACAGTAATCTAAAAAATATCCCCCGACTATATTTTTTAGATTAGAACTTCTTCCAGGCATTTCTTTGCTCACATACCCTACCAGTCACTTTCCCATTGTGTTAATCCATTGGTTTTGATCTCACGTAGAGGTTGATCCGTTAGCTTTTATTTGTTCTCTCAGTCTACAATCTATATTAATTCACAAATTTATTTATAATTAATTATATGAAAAATTGGTTGTGGGCAAATTATATCCCTATATAAAATGTTTTTTTATCAAACAACATTTAAATGTTTATTATGATTTTATTATTTAGTGATCTGTTTTAGTGATCTGTTTTAGTGATCTGTTTTAGTGATCTGTTTTAGTGATCTGTTTTAGTGATCTGTTAGTGATTTGTTAGTGATTTGTTCTGGTGATCTATTCTAAAGTATAAGGTTACAATTGCTCATAAAAATCAAAGTGTGTTAAAACAGCAGGTTTAGTGGAAAATGTTGTTATGTTTTCTGTAACTCTTGACGTTCATAAATATATTCCTTCAGCTTTCTAATTACAAAAGCATGGAATAAACCGCTCTTTACTCTAAAGTTAAGCCAGAATTTACTCATGGATTCTTTGAGATCTTTTCCATTGCACGTTTTCCTGTATACACCAGTGCAATTGTATATATATTAAAGAATTTGTCGGACTCTGGGAATAATATAAATGGAATTGACAGCATGAGGACAAAAAGTCCGGATATAAACAATTTAGCTGCGTTCGTTACTCTCGTTGACGGATTATTAGAATAAGCGCTTTTTATTTTATAGTATGCCCACGCTCCCAAAGAAATAGACCCCGTAAAGAAAAACGCAGCCAGGAAGAATAATGCTTTTATTAATATTGCATCCTCGCCATATTCGTTAAAGTTCATTGTTTCTATCGTGTATACTACTAGCCACAGTAGTAATGCAGAAAGCCCGATAATCTGGATTATTCTATCTTTTATAGAATATGAAGACGGTTCGATTTTTTTATAAGTCCGGAGACTTTCAGTATCCAATAAATCACCTTTCTAAAAACTTAACTACCAACCTTATTCACATCCCCCTAAATTTCTCTTTTTATTTATAATGTTGCCTTTTGCTCTGGTGATTTGCTTGCTCCAATAAAAAACTTATTTTGTTTATTTTCTAGAGAAGTCTGCTTAAATCTGTTCTTGAGGACAACCAGAAATTCATTTTTCACATCTTAAATAATTACAAGGGTTCATTAAAATCGACTACCACAACTTTAACTTGTCCTGGATGATCTCAGAAATATTTCTGAGTCTTTATATGAGTTTTGCCAGATTTTCCCATGATTATCTCTAAACTATTGAGTGTTTTTTACTGAATCCGGTTTGTTCTGGAAAATATTCAGGAATTCCTGTCAGGAGAGACGTTATCTTCAGTCTTGAGAATCATCATAACATTCCTGGCAAAAATACCACCCAAAGGCTTCTTTCAACTCATTTTCTTCAAAAAGTTTGCCACATTGTCGGCATCTTCCCCTGCTGTTTATCTCACCTTCTTCATCTTTTTGTATGATCCATTTAACAAGCTCAAAAGCATCTTTTAAACTCAAATAGTAGTACTTTGGAGTTGACTCACTAATTCGGATAAATCCAAATTTACCTTTGATAGGGTCAAAGACCTCAGTCTCCATATTTTTTATTAACCAGAAGTCTCCACTGAAGAAAACGCTTTTCTCAATACTCAGTCTCAAATTTTTCGTTGGCGGGAATTCAAATCTCGTTGCATATTTTAGCATTTCTTCGGGCTTGATTTTCTCACATCCGGCGCACCACTTTCCGATAAAGTATTATTCTCTTCCAGTATGCGCTTTTAAATATATATTTACAGCAGAAAATCTCTGGCAAAACAGGCAATTTAAACATGGATAAATAGTTATTCTCGCAAAGAATTACACATATTGATGTTTTTAAAGAAAAAATATAGTTTTGTTTCAATCTCTCCAAATGCTCAAATGAAAAAAGGAAAGCCTATAGTTGGGTTTTTTATTTCGTCTATCCTATAACAGTTATCGGTAAGAATTAAATTATTCTTATATGTTACAGAATAATCATGCCTGGAAAATTATAGCTTAAGATGAAAAATGTCAATAAATAAGTTCAGCAAATTTCTGCTGCAATTAAAAAATGTCGTTATGCATTTCTTTAAAATAAGTTATTACCAGCAATTTCCTCACATTATTTATTCTGGTATTTAAGCAGTCTTCTAACCAATCAATTAATTCCTGAAACGCAATAAGTAATTATTGCCTATATTTATTAGTTGTGTTCCTTGACAATCTTCAGATTTCCTTCATCATAGAAATCCCAAAAATAATATAAAAATATAATTATAAATGTATATTTCTTATTTTTTGCTTTCTTTATAGAGGGAAGGGTTTATGTAATATTGTGTTTTCGACTCTTTTTCATTGTAAGTTAAATATTAATATACTGAGGTAATAAGCACTGAAGAAAGTAAGGGGTTAACGTACCTGATGTACGGGTAACTATCTTAGAATAATCATACAGGGAGTGCCTTATCTACGGTACAGCCTGAATAACATTGAAGCGAAAACGAGGCATGCAATGACGAAAGTTGTAGAAATCTCTCCAACCACGAGACATGAAGGCCATTCAAAGCTTACCATGAAGGTGAATGATGAGGGTATTGTCGAGCGAGGAGACTGGCTCTCCATAACCCCGGTCAGGGGTATTGAGAAACTCGCCATAGGTAAGACGATGGAACAGGTCCCGAAGATCGCTTCTAGGGTCTGCGGTATCTGTCCCATAGCCCACACCCTGGCAAGCATCGAGGCTATGGAGGCCTCGATTGGCTGCGAGATCCCCAAGGATGCTAAACTCCTGCGGGTAATTCTCCATGCTGCAAACCGCCTTCATAGCATCGCCCTGCACAACCTCCTGATCCTTCCGGATTTTTACATCCCTGGGACGGAAAAGAAATTCAACATGTTTGCCAAGGAGGAACCTGCCAGAAGTGTTGCGGCAAGGATTATCCGCCTTCGCGAGATCGGGCAGACCATTGGAGCCATCGCAGGTGGCGAGGCAATCCATCCCTCCAACCCGAGAATTGGTGGAATGTACCGCAACGTAAGTCCCCTTGCAAAGCAGAAGATGGCAGACCTGGCGAAGGAAGGGCTTGTCCTTGCTCATGAGCAGATGGAGTTCATGCTCGAGGTCATAAGGAATATGCAGAGTCTGGAATACATAGACGTCGCAGGCAAGCAAATCCCGATCCCCAAGACGCTTGGGTACCACAACCAGGGGGTCATGGCTACATCTCCAATGTACGGTTCATCCAGCCTTGACGAAAACCCCACATGGGACCCCTCCCGATGGAAAGAGACCCGGCCATGGGAATGGTACATGGGCGAGGTAACCATCGATCTTGAGGATCCAAGTTATCCAATAGGAGGCACAACAAAGGTCGGCACCAAGGCAAATCCCCAGATGGAAGCCTGCAACAGCGTTCCGACATATGATGGTCAGCCTGTTGAGGTAGGTCCGAGGGCAAGGCTCGCAACCTTCAAGAATTTCACTGAGAGGGGTACCTTTGCCCAGCACATCGCCAGGCAGATGGAGTATCCTGATTGTCTTTATACCATCCTTAAGTGCCTTGATTCCCTGAATACCTCAGGCAGGGTTGTTGCCGACAAAATTCCACAGGGAGATGGGTCTATGGGCTGGGCTGCAAATGAGGCCCCACGCGGGACCGATATCCACCTCACACGGGTTAAGGACGGAAAGGTGCTGTGGTATGAGATGCTTGTGCCCACCACATGGAACCTTCCGACCTGCAGTCGCGCTCTGACAGGAGCCCCCTGGCAGATAGCCGAAATGGTTGTCCGGGCTTATGATCCGTGCGTATCATGTGCAACCCACATGATTGTGGTGAATGAGGAGGATAAGGTAGTCGCCGAGAAACTCCTCCAGTGGTGAGACGAATGGATACGCTGTACTCCGAGATCGTGGTGGCAGGCTGCGGCAACCCCCTCTTTGCGGATGATGGGTTCGGACCTGCAGTTGTGGAGAAGCTCAAGGAATTCGAGCTTCCAGAGAATGTCACGGTCGTTGACGCGGGACTAGGGGGACCCCATTTCATCTTTACCCTTCTCAATCCCGAGTCTACAAAGACTCTTATTATTGTGGACATTGCGGATTTCGGAGGGGAACCTGGCGAGCTCAGGTGGCTCTCAGTTGACGAGCTTCCTGTGGGAAGCTATAGGGACGCCCATTCATGGGATCTGACAGAGCCGCTTCAAGTAATCAAGGACGATATCAAGATCCGGATTCTGGCATGCCAGAAGAAGTATGTGTCTGCCCCTGAGATGGTCATCGGGATTACAGACGAAGTACAGAGATCCATTCCAGAAGCTGTATCTGAGATACTGAAGGAAATCGGGATGAACTATTAAGGAGACAAAACCAGTGGCAAATAAGATCAAGCTCGGGCATGTACACTTGAGCGGCTGCACCGGCTGCCTCGTGTCCGTGGCCGACAATAACTTAGGACTCATCAAAATCCTGGACGACTACGCCGACCTCGTCTACTGCCTTACACTCGCCGACGTTAGGCATATCCCTGAGATGGACGTCGCGCTTGTTGAAGGATCGGTCTGCATCCAGGATCATGAATCGGTGGAGGAGATCAAAGAGACGCGGAAGAAGTCAAAGATAGTGGTGGCTCTTGGTTCCTGCGCAAGTTATGGGAACATCACAAGGTTCAGCCGCGGCGGGCAGCACAATCAGCCCCAGCATGAATCCTTCCTTCCCATAGGGGATCTCATCGACGTAGATCTCTACATCCCCGGATGCCCTCCGAGCCCAGAACTCATAAGGAATGTCTCTATCATGGCGTACCTGCTCCTGGAGGGGAACGAGGATCAGAAAGCTCTTGCGGGCAAGTACTTAAAGCCTCTCATGGACCTTGCGAAGCGCGGCACGTCAGGATGCTTCTGCGACCTGATGGTTGATGTAATTAATCAGGGTCTCTGCATGGGCTGTGGCACCTGCGCTGCCTCTTGTCCAGTACGGGCGATCACCATGGAGTTCGGGAAGCCGCAGGGAGAGCGTGACCTCTGCATCAAGTGTGGCTCCTGCTACGGCGCCTGTCCTAGATCATTCTTCAACACCGATGTGATTGAAGAATTCGAGAACATCAACGAGTTAATTGCTGGAGCGCTTAAGTGAGGTGAGAGAGTTGATTGAAGATCCATATCTCGGCAAATACATAACCTGCGTCTCGGCAAGGAGCACGGACAAAGAGATCCTCCAGAAGGCACAGGACGGCGGCATTGCCACCACCCTCATGGTCTATGCTCTCGAACAGGGGATAATCGATGGAACTATTGTGGCAGGCGAAGGAGACCGACCATGGGAGCCCAAACCGTTCGTTGCTATGAGCCGCGAGGACATTCTCAAGGCACGAGGGACGAAGTACAGCATCAGCCCCCAGATCTCCTGGCTCAAGGAAGCAACTCGGTCTTTCGGTCTCGATAAGGTAGGTGTAACCGGTGTCTGCTGCCAGATGCAGGCAGTCAGGAAGGCTCAGCTCTATCCGATTAACATGCGGGACGTCCCTGATAAGGTTGCTTTCACAGTTGGTCTCTTCTGTATGGAGAACTTCCCATACAAGTCTCTGCAAACCATTGTCGAGGACCATGCGGCGCAGAGCCTCAACTCCGTGAGAAGAATGGACATCGGGAAGGGCAAGTTCTGGGTTTACACTAACCGGGGGAATGTCGCCAGCCTGCCCCTGAAAGCTACCCACAAATACGAGCAACCCGGCTGCCACGTCTGCCTCGATTATGTCTCCAACCTTGCCGATATTTCAACCGGCTCGGTCGGAAGCCCAGATGGCTGGTCCACGGTCTTCATCCGCACCAAGAGAGGTAATGAAATCTGGTCCAAAGCTGTTGCTGCAGGCATGTTCGAGACAAAACCCATAGAAGAAGTCAAACCTGGTCTCGATCTCGTCAAAAAGCTTGCAAAGGAAAAGATCGATAAAAACTGGAAGACAGTTGAGGAGCGTAAGAACTTCGGTGTCAACAAGGCGTTGAGGAACCCTTACGCCTAAATTTTCTTTTAGTTATCGGGATTATTCGCGTTATCTACGCGGAACAAGGGGAAGAGGATCTGTCTCATCCCCAATTTGATCCCTTTTTGTAACTCATCCATCGGGCTATCGCAAGTTCGAGCCTTTCTTGCCAGTAACCGCCCGATATCTGCTCACGAGTGAGCACTCAGGCTTGTAGTAAACTGCAAAAATAAAACAACTCCTCCAGAGAGGAAGAGTTGTTTTTACGCCTGGATTCTAACTCCTGAAAAAGCTTTTATGATAGAGGATGGTCAAGCTTTGGAATAAAATTAATTATCACCGCGTCCTTCTATGACATCAATGATACGCTGACCGATCAGTGGGGCAACGGAAGCGGCAAATTTTGAATTAGGGTGAGAATCCGAGGGTGATACGGCATTTTCCGGCAGGAGGTATAGTCCGCCTCCGGTTTCCAGTTCACGGAAATCCCAAACATAGATATTATCACCGGGCTCATCCCAGGTTGTCTTGACCCAGTTAGCAAATTCTCTTGCTCTTTCAGCTTCTGCGGGATTGGTTTGGCTTTCGACCAAAGCTGCACCTGTCCAAACTATGAAACGTTTATTCGGAAACTCATGCATCTTTTCTTTAAGCGCGTTGTACTGCAGCTTATAATTCTCCAGGCTTTTGACACTGGAAGTTACATCTGGAGAACCTGTATCGGCAACTATGTTGCTAACCGGGAAACAGTGCTTCCAAACGATGACGTCATAAGTCTGAGTCAGCATCTCTAAGGTAGGTTCTTCCATATAGGCAGAAGGACCGGCATGATTTACCCAGATGTTCCAGTAATCATAAGGATAGTTATTCCATCCATAGGGGGATGCCTTTGGAAATTCCAGGGGTGTTATACTATAGTCTGTGCCGTGCTCAGCATTATATTTTTCAATCGTATCCTGTACCCCACCTTCCCAGATAACTCCGCCGGTGCTGTGATGAAGATATATGACCTTTGCTGAGCTTGACATCGGGTCGGTACTTTCTAGAGCTATAACATTTTCATCTGTGTGGGATGCGTTTGTCGTTGTAACTGTGTCATCTGCTAACTGTGCATTTTCACTGGCACTTTGACTCTCTGTATCCGGGGCTGAACTGCAGCCCGATATCGCGATAAATAAAATAATAATTAGCAGCCCTGCTAATTTAATTCCAAAAATTTTACTGACAAGATTCATAATAATCTCCAGGCTTTATCTATTATACTTTATAAAATATTTTATTCTATTGAGGGCAATTATTTGCAGCTTAATTAAATTAATCATTATGTTTATTATAATAAAAACATTGTCTTTTGTTCATCTATGTAGAAATAGTGAGGAATTTATCAGTAAAAAACAATAATATTTTTAAAAATAAAAAACTAATTTTTATATATGTTACTATTTTTCATTTTTTCAATCTTTCACCGCCTGCATATTGAAATTTCTATACTTTAACACAAGCAGGCAAGAAAAAAGAAATTAATAATGATTACTTTCTTTCAAGAAATTCTATGAACGAATCCAAATTACTCTCTTTCATTTCAATACAAAAGTCATTGTTTTTGTCTATGTTTTTATAGTGTTTGTATAAGTTATTTAATTCGCTGTACATTGTTGAGTTTACTGATTTATACCACTGTGCGTAATCTTGGATTATGTTGACAGACATCGGACACAATAACAATGTTAAACCAAATCCTATATCATCGTCAGGAAAAATTACAAAAGGAAAATTTCTACATGCTTCAGGCCTGTTATCGTATATCCTGCATTTTGTGTCTATCAATAATGGGCAGTGCCCAACAATTGCTTTATAACATCCTTCCAACTCTGACTTTACTGCATTAGATTTTAAAATTCTTGCACTTTCTTTGTCTACATTTTTTAAGATTTTCTCGTATTCTTTTCTACGAAAGTCAATAATGTGAGTTTTGCAGCAGCTTGCATTACATGATTCAGGACAAGTATAGTGTTTAAGTATGCTTTGAGTTTTTGAGACTAACCAATCGTGTTTTTTAGAACGTTGTCTTCTATCCATAGTATTCACCCGATTGAATAAAAAAGAGGGTTAATGATAGCTATTAATGCTCTGTTCAACTGGTAATTTATATATGGGTTACATTTCATCTGTTCTCTTACCAAATAGTAAATTACAACATTTTATTGAGAAAGAAAATCATCTGAATGATAAGGGAAATAAAATCTGAATTTTTTATTTCGAATTCAATTGGTTGAATTTTGCTTAAATCTCTATCTCCTATGCTCTATCTCCTATAGTTCTAGGCGCATTTTTAATTATATACTATCTTGTTTTGCTTCTCAGGACTGTTTATGTTATTGATCTAGGACTGTCTATGTTATTGATTTAGGACTGTTTATGTTATTGATTTCAAAATTTAATTTGCCTATTTTTTGTATAAGCCCTCTGTTCTGAATAAAATATTCTTTCTTACTGATTTGTTAAATTGATTGATTATTAAGATATAGCAAAATTGGTGGAATAGAAAGCTTTATTCGAGTCATCGAATTTAAGAAGATGTTCTAAAGCATAATTTATCTGTGCTACAATTTGCTTTTTGTCTTGATTTCTCGCCAAACTCCAGTAAAAGTTAAATGATTCCAGGTTTTCAATTGCGTTTTTTATAAACTATTAAAACATAACAGAGATTCTAGGACAGGGTTTGATGGAACTAATAAAAAGTCTAAAAAAAGATATATAAAAAAGAAATTTTATTCAGAGCTTAACTCAGAATGGTATTAATCAGCTTCTCAAGTTCGTTTCTATCAACCAAATCAATAAAGTTCGCTTTAGCTAATTGTCTGGCAGAATCGGTAAAGTAACTGTTTGTAACTACTATGCCCTTGGTGCATTTGTAGAAACCTTTTGCAGCTACAACTTCCTGTACTGCACTGTTTGAAACCTTACTCGAGGATCTTTTGACCTGAACAGCAATTCTTTTTCTTTCTTTTGAGGTTAGAATAAGATCTGCACCCTGATCACGTGATTTCGGAGTATGATAAACTGAATATCCTAATTGTTCATAAACGTGTTTCATAAATTCTTCAAACTTGTATCCATTCATCTTATCGATTTCAGCTAATGTGGATAGAGCTGGGTTTGATGGTTTTCTCTTAAATAGTCGTTTTATAAGACTACACAATAAATGCATCGAATAACTTGACAGTAGCCATATAAACTTCAGTAAGTAAAATGAAAAACTCAATAATAGCTTAATTGGTTTTATCAAAAGGTATAACATCAACTTAAATAAATAATTAACAAAGCGGTGCTGTTTTCTGCTCTTTCCTTTTTTCCTTATTTTCATCAACGTACTTCCTTCTGTTTTTAAAACCTATAAAGGGTATTGCAAAGTCCGTAATGCATATCAAAAACTACGATATTCTATAATTCTAGAATATTCTTTCCAGCTTATGCCTTTCAGCGAAAGGAAATTCAAATCTGAGGGCAACTTATCAATTAAAAGAATAATTTAATATAAATATACTGTTGGATTAAGTGATTATTTTCTAAATTGAACTTAATTGTGCTACAGTAAGTAAGAATTGAATAGATAAAAGAAAAAATCTACTCTTATTAGGAGAAAAAAGCCAGTTATTATAAGAAAAAAGCCGGAAAGGGATCCGAGTACCAGTAGCCGCTGCTGAAAATTTCTATTTTATTAAAAAAATGAGTAACTTAAATATAAGTTAAAGAGATTTAAATATAGTTAAAATAAACTAAAATAACTTAAATATCAGTTAAAAATAAATTGAAATAATTTAAAAACAACTTAAAAGTAACCTGAAAATAACCTAGAAATAACTTAAAAATAACTTGGAAATAACTTAAAAATAAACTAAATTAACTTAATTTTCACATGCTTTTATCCAATGTTTTATAGATCGGTCTATAAGCCTGCGGGGCTGAAATCTATGACATTTCATATCGAGATCAATGGAATGATTGCACATGTATACGAATCAGTATATGAATACGCATCTCGAAACGCAAACTTCTCTAACTATGTAGATGAGAAAGTGGATTTGTCACATTTTTCAGATAAAGGCACGGAATCAAAGTTTCCGAAAGTGCTTATTCGACCGGTGTTGCTATATAAGGATCTGAATTTTTCAGTCGGGAAACAGCTATTTGACGGCATAGAGTTTCCTGAGACGATAGAAATAGAAGGCTCGGAATATACACTGGTAAATTTTGGTGAAAATGAGATCAGCTACCTGAAATCAGATGACATGGATAACCCTGTTTACACTCTTATATACAGAGGTGCGCAGGTTACAGATGGGATATGTTTATATAGTTATCCTTTGAACACCGAGATTTTCGAAACCGAGGAAGCAGCGCAGGCAAAAGCTAACGAGCTTAACAATACATGAGGATAACATGCTAATTGTGAATAAGGTTATGAACCTGTCCTGCCTCAAACTTAAGTGTCAACAATTCTACAAATATTGTAAAATTTAATTCACTCTCATAGGTTAATTCACTTTTATAGTTATTTCTGTGGCAGTATTAGTTATAAGAACAAATAAGAACAAATATTTTAATATTAAAAATCCTCATTTTGCCCTTATTTGGGAGATCCAGGACCTTATAGTACACGTTTTTATTTAAAACATATGTGGCATCATAAACCAAACTTTTCGAATAACTATTAATATTTTAATCAATAATATTAGGTTACCTTTCATAATATTTTTAGAAAAAGATATTGTTTTAAACAATATAAGTTGAATAAGTTATGTCCCAAAAGATCGAAGCGCTTGAAAGTCTGAGAGGAATAGGAGCATTCATGGTCTTGATAGGACATCTGTTCTGTGCGTTCTATCCAGCTCTACTTTTCGGAGACGCTATGCTTCATTTTAGTTTTGAGGACACCATCCGAGATGGACCCTTGCACTTACTATATAATGGTCCGTTTGCTGTTTGCCTGTTTTTCACACTGAGTGGGTATGTGCTGAGCTACAAATACTTTGTCAGTAAAAATATCAAAACTTTAAGGAGCAGTGCATATAGACGATATTTTCGCCTTTTAGTACCAGTGTTTACGAGTGTAATGATTTCCTTCGTTATGGGCTCCCTGGGACTTTATCGTCACATGGAAATAGTACCAATTACGGGTTCAGTTTTATGGCTAAACACTTTATTCCAGTTTCCTCATGGCGATATATTTGAGGCAATATATAACGGTCTATTTGGAGTGTTTATCACCGGGGATAATAGATATAATGGTGCCTTATGGACAATGGCCACTGAACTACGAGGCAGCTTTCTTGTCTATGGATTCCTATTGTTTTTTGGAGATCGGTGGGACCGCCTATTAGCCTACATTGCTGGATTTCTATTATTTAAGGATGGGTACATGATAAACTTCCTTGCAGGTGTGGCATTGTGTGACCTGAGGAACAATATGAATTATCGGTTGCCAGAACCTGTTTGCATCGGCATTACAGCCGTGGGATTATGGATGGCTGCGTTCACTTACGATGTGAACGGGTTACTCTCAATAATCGGATTACATACTGGTATACAATATCCAGATTTAGCTTTTGGAGCGATATTTGTGTTGGCTGGGGTCGTCTTTAGCACCATTTTACAAAAGCTCCTATCCAATAAGTTTTTAGTGTGGATGGGTCGTATGTCTTTCAGCGTTTATGTAATCCATATGATTATAATGTGTAGTTATAGTTGCATAGTCTTCAGCCAGCTTAATCAGTTTTTCTCTTATAATATCGCAGCCATTGCCAGTATTGTGTCGACTATCATTCTGGTCTATTTAGTTGCTCCATATTTTTACGAGATGTTTGATTTAGGCGGTCAGCGGCTTTCAAATGCACTGTACAGGACATCTTATAATGAGGCATCTCTAATTGTACAGAAGACTTATAATTTTTGTAAATCGGGTAAGTTACTTTCTGCTATGTATGAGATTATGAAAAATCCATCCGCTGTGCACTCAAGTGTGAAGGGAGAAAGGAAAGAAGGAAAATAAGAGCAGAAAATGCACACTAAATACTATTCTCATAGCAATATTTTAGCTTAAAATGCTGCTCCCCCATTTCACTCAACAAATATATAAACTCCTCAAAGTATCTTTTGTTTATGACCCTTGAGCCCGTGCATATGCGTAAGATCTCGGAGCTTGCGAGAAAGATTGACCAGTCTTTTGAGTTTGAAGAGGTGAATACGGCTGCAAATATCTATTCTCTGCTTGAGGAGTTGAGGCTAGATGGGAAGGTCATACTTAAGGCGATAGACAGGCTCTATCGAGGGATTGTAAGGACTGAACTCATGGCACAGGGCGAGGACCCGTATCCGGTTACTTATGCCTGCGACAGCGGGAGTACCAATCCCAGAACCTATGACAGCGGGCTTTTTGTGGATTTCTGTCACTGCGGGCTGGCAGCAACGCCTACTGACCTTGACATTCAGAGATTCAGGACGATCGTATGTGCAGCTTATTCTTCTTCCCAGAGGGTAGCTATACAGGCTTCATTGGACTGGGAAACCTTTGATGAAGAATTTGGACGGGCAAAACTAGTCACAATCGCTCCTGACGAGTTAAAAAGAAAGGCTCCTGACATGGTTCACAGCTTTGCCATGTACCTGGCTGAATCCGAACATATTATTTTTATGAAGGATAGGATAAAACCTGAGAGCTTTTTCATAATGGACGGGCCGATTTATCCCAAACAGCTAATGTACTGGATGGTGCTGGATGACGAGGACGTAAGAATCCGGCAGAACAGCAATGCCAGAAAGATCCTCCAGAATTATATCGATATTATGGATCATTTCCTGGAGAACCAGATGCCTGTAGTTGGGTTTGTAAAAAACCCTACTGACGTGCAGATTATGGATATCGTCCGGAAGAAAAAAGAAGCTTTCGACCTGCCCTGGATGCTTGACTCCCAGTTTTTCAGAAATTTGCTCTCCCTTGAAAAAGTTTACATTGCATCAGGTAACAGCGGAAGAAATTCGAAAAATAACGGAAAAAATGGCAGGTACACTGATTTCAGGAATGCTTACATTACTTACACCAACTGGTTCCTGCAGCCCAACAGGTTTTACGAGAAAATGCTTAACGGAACTTCCCCCCTTGCAGCTGTAGACCCGTTCCAGCAGGAACTCAGGCACAATTTCCCGCCTGAGGATTATGCCCTTTGTTTTTTCATACTTTATATGCCTTCCACGGATGTTATCTTTAAGGTAGAAGCCCCATACGGGCTTGTTAAAGACGATTTTCTCCGTATGCAAATTACCAAAAAAGTGCTCTTTGACCTTTCTTTGCATGGTTTTCCCCTAACCCTCACTAAAGCGGATCATCTCGCAAAAATCCGCAAAGTGGAAAGGGAAGAGATTGATAAATTCTTTGAAAATATGAATCCCGATATTACTTATAATGACATTCGGTGGGGTAAAATGAATGAAATATGAAAATACTAACATTTTTACCTTTAATTCTTACAAACCGAAAAAGGAATCAGCCCCTGCAAGCTCAGGAATGGAAGAAAATGCAGATTTAAAGGAAAATCACGGCGAAATCAATCTTGAAGACCAGAATGCGGGTGAAACCGCAAATTCTGTCAAAGATATTTCTAATCGGGTTACTTCTGCGCTCACACCTGACACTTATGAAGAATTGCAGGTTCCTTTCTCCGATACTCTCTTGAAAGACAGCCAGGAGGATATATCAGACCTTATTCCGGAAGCTGAATCTGATATTTTTTCAAACTCTACCGAAGCTATCTTTAAATCCTCCTCTCTGTCTAAAGCTGCCCCTCTATCTGAGACTGTTTCTCTACCTTCCCCGGATCTCTCTCTTGAATCCGAAGCTCTTGGGAGTTCTGTAAAGGAAAGTCTTCCCTTTGAGCCCTTTATCGGGTACGACAATAATGCCCTTAAAGCTCTTCAGACCTCAGAAGCTTTCGGAATTATCACCACAGGCATAGAACCCCTCGAATTAACCGCTTCAGACGCTGTAATCACAGGTTATATTACATCTGCCCGGCGGCACGAGATAAGGCTAGGAACATACGTTGTTGTGCCTTACGAAAATGGAGAAAAACTCTTTGCGAAGGTAGGAAAACTCCAGTACAGGCAGGAATTTGTCGTAGACGATGCAACCGAGATTCACTCGAGGCGTATGCTCAGCGCCAGAGGAAATCCTGTAAACGAAGCAGATTATAAGTTTCTTGCTTATCTGGATCCGCTCTGTATTTTGTACCTGAAGAAAGGAAGCACACTTACAAGGCGCATGGCAGACCGGATTCCTCATCCTAACACTCCTATCCTGCCTGTTACTGATAGGCTTGAGGTTCAGACAGGACTTAATATTCCTCAAGAAGGAATCTTTCTCGGTCACCTGAGTGTGGGAGGCGAGCTTTTAAAAACCCACTCCGAACCCGAAACAGTTGCATACTATCTCAGAAACGACTATTCCATGGGCGATCCCCTTATTTTCAGGCATATGCTTATCTGCGGAAGCACTGGAACAGGAAAAACCTTCCTCTCAAAAAATATTCTGCGCCAGTTCATGACAGAAAATAACAGGTACAGGCTACGAAGTTCCCCTGATAAGGCACGGAAAAACCCCTGCCTGGTAATTATGGATCCCCAGGATGAGTATTCCCAGCTTTTCGAAGATAATGAAACTCTGAGTGAGGACGAAAAATTCCGCTTGGAGTCCGAAAACGTGGTTTACGGCAGGGTTACCTCCACAAAAGCTTTCGTCGCAAAAGTTGATGGGCAAAGATACCCTGGCGACAAGTCAAGAGCGGAGCAGATTGAGTTTACAATTCCCTTTTCGCTTGTAGAGCATAATCCCTGGCTTATTGCAGCAGCCGGGATGTCCGAGCTCCAGTACATAGGACTTGAGGTGCTTCTTGGGGATTTCTTCAGGTCAAACGTACCGCACACTTACCTGAACTTTATCAACCATATTGATAATGAGGGTACCCGTTCTTACTATGTTGACAGCGGGAAGCTGCATGAATCCTCATATGACGGGATCGTGAGAAGAGTCAGGAATCCTTTCTTCTCAAAGGTCTTTGATCGGGATGCTTCCCCAATTACCGAGCTTCTGGATAAAATCTTCAAACCAGGGCAGATTTCAGTCTTCCCTACTGAGTATATAAGTGATCCCAGAATCCGCGACCTTATAGTGCTCACAATCATGAGCCTGATCGTGGACAATAAGTTAAGTACAACAGGAGAGAAAGCTATTAAAGAGACCCCGATCATTCTGGCTCTGGACGAAGCTCACCGTTACCTCTCAAAGGCAAAAGGGGAACATTCTCGCCTTATAATCTCCCGTTTTGCAGATGCAGCGCGACAGGGCCGAAAAGAAGGACTTGGTCTTTTTTTAATCACCCAGGACCCCCAGGATATCGATGATACAGTTTTCAAGCAAATAAATACAAAATTGATCCTCAACCTTAACAATGATGCAGCTATCACGTCCCTCAAAGTCCCGAAAGAATATGAACGCAGAATTCCATATCTTAAAAAAGGACAGATGATAGTCCATTCCCCAGATAACAGCGACATTGTTGAGATAATCGGGCTCTCGAATTGTGTTGTCAGGCACCGATGAGGTATCTCAGGATGCTTTAATGCTTGAAATTTAGGCTATAAAAGGAGGAGAAATCCTTGAGCCCTGTATTAAGCTATTGCGGGTCAATATAATCCATGTATAGGAAGTCGGGAACAGAAAAATTTCAATTTTTTTCTGCCCCGCTCTGCACTTTTTAACTTAAATTATTCTTTATTCTTAACTACCTTTTAACTGTTTTATCTAGATACAGTTCTGATACCGCTGCTTTAACATTCTTTACTTTCAGGATAACAGCATATCTCCCTGCCTCGCATATAGTTTACTTCCAGCTTCTAAGAAACAAGAGAATGACAGGAAAAAAGGAAAGATGAGCGGAAAAAGACAGAAGGATGAACAGAAAAAAATGATATCGACAGAGGAAATAAGAAAATAAACGTAATAAACAAAAAATAAACAGACTGAATAAGAAAATAAGCGGAAAAAGTAAGAAAATAAAGAGAAGAAGTAAGAAAACAAAGAGAAGAAATAAGAAAACAAAGAGAAGAAATAAGAAAACAAAGAGAAGAAATAATAAAACAAAGAGAAGAAGTAGTAGAATAATAAGAAAAATAATCAGAAGAAATAGTAATGAAATATATGTTCCTAGAAAAATGTAGAGAATGTTCTAAAAAAATGTAGATAATATGTGATGGGATAGCGCGGATTTGAACCGCGGTCCAAGCGTCCCAAACGCTCGAGGATGGACCAAGCTACCCTACTATCCCAAGGGGTACTTCCTCTCAAAGGATATTATCATTTAAATAGCTTTCGTTAGAACATGGGTCAGTCATGCTTTCATTGAAAAAGTCTTTCCTAGTAGTTGAAAATTTTTCTGCCTGTGATGCCCAAATTCGCAGGTTTTTTGAGCTTCTTTCACTTCCAGCGCTGATAAAGCTCATTCTCTATTCCGAGCAGGTCGAGTGCCCTTCCTACCATTATATCTATGAAATCTTCGAGAGTTCGGGGACGTGAATAAAAGCCTGGACAGGCTGGCAGGATACTCGCTCCTGCTTTTTTAGCTTTTAGCATGTTTTCGATGTGTACAAGGTTAAGCGGGGTTTCCCGGGTCATCAGGATAAGTTTTCTTTCCTCTTTAAGGCAGACATCTGCAGCCCTCGTAAGAAGGGTATCGGAGACCCCGTTTGCTATGGCTGCAAGGGTTTTCATGCTGCAGGGAGCGATAACCATTCCTTCGATTCTGTAAGATCCGCTGGCTATCGGTGCTGAAAACTCTTTCTGGGCATAGCTCCAGGTTGCAAGTTTCTTCACTGCCTCAGGGGTGTAATCCGTTTCAATCTCTATTATCTGGCTTGCCGCATCTGTCAAAACCAGATGGGTTTTTATTCCTTTTTCCGCCAGCACTTCAAGAAGGCGAATCCCATACTGGACCCCTGATGCTCCGCTTATCCCTACCGTTATCTCCATTTTATCCCTGCCACTAATGCTCCTGCCGTTATTTTCCATATTCGTATTTCTGTTATACCCATTTTCATGTCTAGTTTTCATGTCTAGCCCGGTACTTCAGGCTTTATCCTGCCTTGGCAGTTCGACTTCTTTTTTGCAAAAGGCGATGAAACTTTCTATCATTTCTTCTGCGGCTGAAACTATATCCCTTATCTCCTCAGGGCTGATATTATCTTGATGTATTCCGACAACAAATACAGAGGCTCTTTTCGTTGCCTTGCTAACCTGTCTTGCTCCATGCAGGGCAAGATATTCTTCCCTGTGGCCAGGCATTGTTACCACCGATGAACTTGCTCTCTGGCTTTTCTCATCGAAAAGTCCAGTAGCCACAGCTCCCACATGTTCCTCTCCACCTGTGAGAGTCAGCAGGTAATCTTCTCCAATCTTTTTTGCATCAAGTGCTATCTCGATTTTTCCCACTTTCCGCTTAATGTGAAACAAATTCCTTCCTCTGCCCTTCAAGCTTTTCAGCTTTTAGTTTCAAAACCTTATCAACTGTGTAAATTGTTTCAAGCCTATTAATGGTTTCAGGACTGTTATATTTTCTTTAAATCTCAAAAGTCCCTTTTTCTCCTAATTGCTCCTTTTCCTTTATCTAATTCAAAGATCACTTAGTTTAAACTGCTTTAAGGATTTTTTTATATCAAAATAGTCTCTTGCGGCTTTTCCCACAGCTTCACAGTGTTCTTTCGGGCTGTATACACCCATCCTCCAGTTGTCCATATGCGCTTCCTGCAGTATGGATACAAAATGGGAAGCTTCGTTAAGGGGAATCAGTTTGTGGTCAGTTTTTATCATTGCCCTCATTTCCAGCATTTCAGGCATCTTTGGAATGTCCACAAGCACGTACTCATCTTCAACCCCTGCCATATCTGCAATTTCTTTTTCTACTCTTCGAATTCGGTCGCGGTGTCTGAGTACGGATTTTCCTGTGTCTGCCAGACCCACATATAATGCCCGCTTATAGAGCTTACGGGCATCCAGCAGCCTTGAAAGCTCTCCCGCATACCCTGTTGCGTTTCGCATTGCTGCAATAAGGTCTATATCATCCATCTGCCTGAGCCTGAGCGGGTCTAGCTCTTTGTTTTCGATCATGTACTCCACTGCCTTGGAACACATAGCTTCTGAAATCCTGGTTACATGATGATAATAAACTGATGTGTTCATCCAGAAACGTGAGACCAGAAGAGATTCGGCAGCTTTCAATCCACCATAGTTCACAACGAGCCTGTCCTCATAAAAGTCCATCTGGTTTATCAGGCGGTTATAATCCACGACCCCGAAGGCTACACCTGTGTAATGGGCATCCCGTACAAGATAGTCCATCCGGTCTACATCGATCTCACTGCTAAGGATCTGCCCCACGGAAGTCTCTCCTTTAATGTGCTTCACAAGGTTTCCGGGAGAAATTCCATGTTTGCTCAGGACTTCTTTTATCTCTCCTTTTCCGAGAATTTCCTTTACATCATCGTGTCTGCGCCGAGTGTATTTGTCAATAATGTTCTCGGTAACATGAGAAAGAGGTCCATGACCTACATCGTGCAGAAGAGTGGCAGCTTTAACCTCAATTTTCCTGTCTTCTTCAATTGAATCGAGACTCCTTGTTAGCACGGAGGCAAGGTGCATTGCTCCAAGCGAGTGCTCAAAACGCGTATGATTAGCTCCCGGATAGACGAGGTTTGAAAAACCAAGCTGTTTGACCCTCCTGAGGCGCTGCATCTGTGGTGTTGAAAGAAGATCCTGAGCTAGATTATCCAGCTCGATGTAACCGTGTACAGGATCAAGGACAACTTTCATTATTCTTTAGACAGATTTCATTATATATTGCTGTTACTATTACTCTGATATTGTAGATTTGCAGAAATACCCTCTATCCGAAAGTTTAAAAGAAAGCTGGAATAGGTATTATCATGATTATTTTTTCAGGCGGCACTGGAACTCCAAAGCTCCTTGACGGACTCAAGGAAATCCTCCCTGCGGAGGAACTGACCGTTGTTGTAAACACTGCTGAAGACCTCTGGGTTTCGGGAAACATGATTTGTCCTGACCTGGATACAGTGCTCTATCTGTTTTCAGACCAGATTGACCGAAAAAGGTGGTGGGGCATCAAAGACGACACCTTCCTTACTTATGAGCGTATGAAGGAACTTGGTGTCACAGAGAGTATGAAATTGGGAGACAAGGACAGGGCAACCCATATTATTCGCTCGAATTTTCTCAGGCAGGGAATTTCCCTTACAGATGCAACTTTAGAGCTTGCATCAATCTTCGGAATTAAAGCAAAAATTTTGCCTATGTCTGACGATCCAATTTTCACCTATATAGAAACTCCAGAAGGCGTTATGCATTTCCAGGATTTCTGGATCGGGAGACATGGAGAACCCGACGTGCTTGGGGTTGAGATAAGGGGAGTTTCCGAAGCCTCAATTTCTCCAAAAGTACTCGAAGCCCTGGAAAATGATGACAAAGTCCTTATAGGACCAAGTAATCCGATTACGAGTATCGGTCCCATTATATCCCTGCCAGGCATGAGAGATATTCTGAAAAAGAAAATGGTCGTGGCAGTCAGCCCGATTATTGGCAATGCCCCTGTAAGCGGGCCCGCCGGCAAACTGATGGCAGCATCAGGGCTTGAGGTCTCTTCAATGGGAGTTGCAGAATATTATCAGGATTTCCTGGATGTCTTTGTTTTCGATGAAAGGGATCAGGCTGATGAATTCGCTTTTGAGAGGATTGGATGCCGTGCCATCCGCGCCGACACCATAATGACCTCAACTGAAAAGAGCAGGGAACTGGCAGAAATCATACTAGGGCTTTTTGACACTCTTGTCTGTCCTTAACTTCCCTGTTTAATCCTTTATTCTCCTTTTATTAGCTTTTTATTAACTTTTTATTTGTTTTCAATTATTGAACAGTTAATAATTCGATCACTTCTAAATCTTTTTAGATTCATCCTCGTTACACTTCCTTGCTCACCAGCTACCGCATATTTTTATTCCTCTTTTATATTTCTCTAGATATTCTCAGTGTTAACGAAACTAGAAAGTTTTATGTATTATTTTTATCATCTTTTGTAACACTAAAAATTACTAAATTAAACTTTTATCTTAAACATTAAACTTTACTTTCTGATATGTGCTATCTATATTGTCAGACTGTAAAGAAATCGGGTTAATGAATAGTGGAGGAAAAAGCATGATAGGAGCAGGCGTTATGAATATGAAGAATATCAAAGCAAGAATCTTCTTCCTGGTTTTCCTAGCAGCCCTCATTTTATCCCTCGGGTCTACTATAGGGGCGGCAACCGAAGCTGATAACTCTGAGCTTATGGCTGAGGTTTTTAGTGCAGCCGAAGCAAGCCTTGGAGGTATAGAACCGGAAGAGACTCTCATTATTACGGATATAGGTTCCCCTGCGGGATCTTATGCTTTCCTGGACGATTTTTACTCGGAATTTTATGATAGAGATCTCCTGTATACACAGAATCTTCTTGTAGTCCAGAACGCAAGGAACAGCCCTCTATGGTTTGCTTTCTTCGATAAATGCAGCGGAAACTGTACTTATATCGAGGTCTCTTACGAAAACGAAAGTGAAATAAGTTATCAGGTAACGGAAAACATAGATTTCGATAAGCTTTCGAAAACACCGAAGTCGAAAGCTGCATGGGGTGAAAAGGTAAACTCAACGATCTTTAACGGGCGAGAGTTTGCAATTCTTACAATTTGCAATGGCTGGGCTACCGGGAAACTCGATTATGAGCTTATGCAGTGCTTAGAGCTTCACAACCATTTCTGTCCAGGGGTCTCCAGTGGCTTTGTGCTTGCAAACTGGATGGAAGAAAACTATCCGCTTGAGGAGAATGTAAGCTATACGGTTTTCTCCTGCCCCAGTTGGTGCAAAGAAGATGTTTTCGTAAAACGCTGGGACACAACTCCCGGAAAAGGAGGAATCTGGGTATCTTCACTGACCGATGATGAAAAAGAAGCCCTTGGAGGCTCTCCTGCAGGAATCTTCGTGGTTACGGATAAGAATGCTGGGACTATGAAAGCCGTAGTTCTTGGATTTAACTTTGATATTGTCAATGCCGAATGCGGGGCAAAAGCCGATGATCCTGCCTGGATTTCAAAGTATTTAGCGGATCTCTGGCTTATGGATAAAGAAAACTGGGATACTGAGGAGCTTGTCTCGGTAATTTCCGTAACAGACATTGATGAAGCTACCCTGAATGAAATGAAGCAGGCAGGAAATAATCCTTATGTGGTTCTCGGACTGCTTGATTCAGAAGAGAATGTCAATCCCTGAAAAAATTCAGAAGAGAATGTCAATCCCTGAAAAAATGAGGTTTATAGAATAAGCGATGGGAATAAAACATGTTTAAGCCTTTGTAGAAAGAATTATCTACTATGCCAGAGGTTTCCAGTAATCATTAAATTTTCCTTTTTCGCTTCCTTTTTATTTTTTAGTTTTTCTCTTTCTTTTTAATTACTGGCTTTTTCATACCTGAGCCCTCTCAAACCGTTTAATTCTCGCTTTGACCTTCCGGACTGCCTTAACTTAAATTCTTAAATCTGTCAATACTACATAATTACTTATATAAGCTCATGTGATTTGTGGGCATACAGAGATTGGAAAACTAAAATATAGTATTTTTAACCTTTTCTGATGTCAGTTTACTATCCCATGAAATATTCAGGTCTTCGCTCTTGGCGAGGGGTGTATGCGTATAGATTAAGGGTAAGGATACAGAATTCTTTATTAGTAGAAATAATACTTTATTAATACAATACAATTCTTTAGCAGGAATATCGCAACAGCCAAAAAAAGAGTTAAAACTATGCTTGAAAGACTGAAAAGCTCACTAATTAATTCTCCTGTAATCAAGCGGGGGGAGTATAATTACTTTATCCATCCGATTTCTGATGGCGTGCCTTCCATAGATCCCCGCCTGGTTGAGGAAATCGCGGATTTTATCCTTACGATTACCGATATGGAAGAAGTTGATACTGTTGTCACTATAGAGGCTATGGGTATTCCTGTGGCAATCGCCCTTTCCCTCAAAACCGGAGTTCCTCTAACCATTATCCGGAAGCGACCCTATTACCTTGAAGGAGAGGTAGAACTTTCTCAGAGCACAGGATATTCGAAAGGAGTCCTTTACATAAACGGGCTCAAGAAAGGTGACCGGGTAATTATTGTGGATGATGTAATCAGTACTGGTGGAACCTTGGTAGCCCTTATAAAAGCCCTGAAAAACATGGGTGTAGAGGTTGTGGATGTTATCTCCGTTATCGGACGCGGGACAGGTTATTTACAGATAAAGGAACACGGGGTTGAGCCTAAAATCCTGGTAACGATCGATGTGGGCGAGAAAGGCGTGGAGATCAAGAATGTCTTTGGAGACAAGTGACGCGTTTGACTTAAGGACTGAATACATTATCAGTGTAATAAAAAAATTGGAAGCAAAAACCGTAGGTTTCCAGTTTCCTGAAGGGCTCAAAAGAAAAGGCCCTGAGCTCGCAAAAAAGGTTGAAGAGGCTACTGGTGCCGAGATTATTATTTCAGGAAACCCCTGTTTTGGGGCGTGTGACCTGGATAAAACTTTGCTCGGGCAGGTTGACGTCCTCTTCCATTTTGGACATGCCGAGCTTGAGGATACAAAACTTTCCGAAAAGGTCTATTTCATAGAAACGCGCTCGGCAGTTGATATTCGACCTGTTGTTGAGAAAGCTGTCCCTGAGCTTAAGGGGCAGGGTATAGGGCTGATTAGTACTATCCAGCATATCCATAAGCTCCCTGAAGCCTGTGCTGTCCTTAAGGCGAATGGGAAAACCTGTGTAATTGGGCGTGGTGACTCCAGGCTTGCGTATCCGGGTCAGGTACTGGGCTGCAATTTTTCGGCGGCAAGGAACGAGGTTTGTGATGAATACCTCTATATAGGAAGTGGTGACTTCCATCCTCTGGGTGTAGCCCTCTCCACAAAGAAGAGGGTTCTTGCAGCCGATCCTTTCACCGGGGAAGTTCGTGAGGTTGATCCCTCAAGAATCCTTCGCCAGCGGAGTGCGGTAATTGCAAAGTCTCTGGATGCGGAGGTTTTCGGGATAATCGTCTCAAGCAAAAATGGGCAGGAACGGATGGAACTGGCTCACTCTTTGAAAGCGCTCGCGAAAAATCATGGAAAAGAAGCACACCTTATCCTGATTGATCTTGTAACTCCGGATCAGCTTCTCCAGTTCAAGGTGGATGCTTTCGTAAACACCGCCTGCCCCAGGCTCGCAATCGATGAGGCAGGACGTTTTCCCTCTCCAATGCTTACGCCCCAGGAATTTGAAATCGTACTCGGAGAACGGGAATGGGAAAACCTTGTGCTCGATGAAATAACCGAGGAACCTGTGTAATCTTACCTCTGATCCTGTGGAATAATTTAAGTGCTAAAATATATAAATAAAGAATTAAAATACGGTATTAAAACGTAAATAGAAAATTAAAGTCGATGGAATGAAACAACGAAAGCTTGAGATGCTGCTCGAAGAACTGGAAAACTTTTCCGATCCTGAACTTGAACTGGAGCAGTACCAGACTCCTCCTCCTCTGGCTGCGGAGATTCTTCACTTTGCTTATATGCAGGGAGATCTTGATGACTCGGTGCAGGATCTGGGCTGCGGTACCGGAATCCTTGCAATCGGGGCTAAACTTCTGGGAGCAAAGAGGGTTATTGGGTATGATGCGGACCCGAAAGCTCTTGAGATAGCAAAGAAAAATGCTGAAAAACTGGGAGTTGAAGTGGAGTTTGTATTATCGGACATTAACGATATTACAGAACATGTAAAAACCACGGTCATGAACCCTCCTTTCGGGGCAAGAGTTAAAGGCAGGGACAGACCTTTTCTTTCGTCAGCATTAAGAACAAGTGAAGTGATATACTCAATTCACAACCGTGGAAGCCTTGCTTTTATCCAAAAGTTCATTAAGCCTGCGGTCATTACACATTCCTACGTTGCAAAATTCCCCATAAAACGAACCTTTGATTTCCATAAAAAAGAAAGAAAGGTTATTGAGGTCGAGATCTACAGGATTAAGGTCTCCGGATAATCAATGCGCAGTACCGTTTAAGGCATCGGATTTTATAGTGCAGCATCAAGGCTTTACCTCAAAAAGAGACCGATAAAGCTGCTTATAACGGATATGCCTGTTCATATCGAACTAGATAAGTACATCAATAGGGACAAAAAATGGCAGATATACGAGCGTGGCAATCTGTCCCCTCTCCTGATAGTTGATTATCTGTCGATTGAATGTTGCCGATATTCGATTGGACGGCTGCCAGTATTGTATGTCAATGACAATTACTGCAATTACTAATTATATTGACTATTAACGATAATTCAAATGAGGGATTATGATTAGAATCCGAAAAAGTAAAACTACGAGAAAGAAATTGACTGGCCCGAGCGTAGGAAAGTCAGTTACTGAAAAAGCATCTCCTCAAGTCACTCCAGAAAGCAGGGACCAACCAAAAGGCCAGTCCAGAGATCAGCTTAAAAGTCAGCTCAGGGAACAACCCAAAGAGCATTCCAAAGACCAGTTCAAAGGTCAGCCGAGGAACCAGCCCAAGGAGCAGTTTAAAGGTCAACCCAGGGAACAGTCTAAAGACCACTTCAGGGGAGACCATAGTAAAAAGAGAAGGTTCCCCTTCCCGAAAAAGGCTTCCAGGGAAAGGACGGAAGCACCTGAGTCTAGAGCCCCCTGTGAGCCCGCGACCCCTGAAGAGGAGCTTGAAAAAGGAGGTTTTGTTCTCCCTGGAGAGCTGATCGGAACCATAGAAGAGTTTAAACCTGGCGAAGGAACAACGGTATCTGTCGGTGATATTTATTCCTCAGCTACCGGAAATATTGTTATTGACAGAAGAGCGAGAATAGTTTCGGTCAGGCCCAGTACAGTTACTCCGAATATCCTTAAAGTGGGGGATGTTATTTATGGAAAGATAATTGACGTGCGTGAGTCCGGAGCAATGGTAGAAATTGCAGGAATTGAAGGCAAAGAAGATCGGGAAATCGTCAATGTGCGGACTGGAGACATTCACGTCTCAAATGTACGTGACTCCTATGTTAAGAGACTTTCAGATGAATTCAGACCCTCTGATATAATCCGTGCAAGGGTCATCGATGCTGAAAAGATGCGCTTGACAACAGCTGAAGATTCTCTCGGAGTTGTAAAAGCTTATTGCTCAAATTGCAGAGGGGAACTTGTGCTTGAAGGGAAAAAGCTTAAATGCCCGGTTTGCAATATGACTGAAACCCGCAAAATCTCAACCGAGTACGGGAAAGGGATCAGGTAATTTCTTTCTCCTTGCAGGTATGGGTTTCTGCACAATAAATCACACTACTCACCATTTACAGGTGATCATCAATGGAACTGAACATTCTTTCCAAAACAGACAATGAGCTTGAAGTCGAGCTCAAAGGCGAGACACATACTCTCCTCAATTTGCTTAGGGACTCCCTTATAAGGGACAAAAGGGTTGAGGTTGCCTTTTACGATATGAAATACGTGAGCATTAGTGACCCTATCCTTTACATCAGAACCGATGGTACAAACCCCATTGAGGTCTTAAAGGACGCTGCTTTGAAAATAATTGCTCAGTGTGACGAGTTTACCGAAGTCTTTAGCAAGGCAGCAAACGCCTGAAATCTCCTAAAAACGACTGCATGATGTCTTTCTAAAGACGTTCTGCTCTCTTTCTCCGGTCAGTCCGGAGCCTTACTTATAGGGGGGCTTCCAATAGTATTTAGTGAGCCTTTGCTATCTTCGGACCTGAAGAATCCTTGGAATACTTTTTATGATTTCTATGCATATCCAGAATGAATAAAAAATCTGACAGAAATCCCAGGTTTGGCAATCTTTCCGGAAATATTGAACGGATAGAATACGATTCTTTTTAGTTTAAGGATCGCATCCTGCATCTGCAGTTTAAAGACCATAATTAACCTGTAATTAATATTGAGGTATGAAATAAGATGAAACTTGATGACTCATCCCTTCAGAAATTCGGTTTTATAAAAAGAGAATCTCTGGGCAGTATAAATATTGACCCTCTTCAGACAGGCGGGCTGTTGACCGAAGCCGCAAAGCAGGCACTTATAGAATGGGGAGACGGATATTCAGTATGTGATTTCTGCGGAGGGGTTCTGGATCAGATAAAAAAACCTCCAATTCATGATTTTGTACACAAGGCGCTTCCCGAATTCCTCGGCTGTGACGAGGCAAGAGTTACAAATGGGGCACGGGAATCCAAGTTTGCTATCATGCATTCTATCGGGAAGCCGGGTGACTGGATTGTGCTTGATGGGCTTGCCCACTACTCTTCATATGTTGCAGCCGAAAGAGCTGGACTGAATATCAAAGCTGTACCGCACTCAGGCAGTCCTGATTACTACCTCGACCCCGAAGGCTATGCTACAGCAATTGAAGAGGTTACAAAGGAAAATGGAAAACCGCCTGTTCTTGCACTTGTGACATATCCGGACGGAAACTATGGAAACCTGCCCGATGCAGAAAAAATAGCCTCGATCTGCCATGAGTATGATGTTCCCCTCCTTCTGAACGGTGCATACGCCGTCGGAAGAATGCCTGTATCGGCAAAAGAGATCGGTGCCGACTTTATTGTAGGCAGCGGGCATAAATCGATGGCTGCATCAGGACCTGTCGGGGTGCTCGGAGTAAGTGAAGAATATGCTCCTATAGTGTTCAGGAAATCGAAACACAGCAAGGTAAAAGAGGTTGAGCTTCTTGGCTGCACGGCAAGGGGCGCTACGGTTATGACTCTCATTGCCTCTTTCCCGGATGTTGTAAAGCGTGTTAGGAACTGGGACCAGGAGGTCGAAAACGCCCGCTGGTTCTCGGCAAGGCTTGAGGAAAAGGGCTTTATCCAGCGTGGTCAGAAACCCCATTCTCATGACCTGATTTTTTTCGAAGCCCCACGTTTCTATGAGATCTCCCAGAAAGTCAAGAATGGAAGATATTTCCTCTACCGGGAACTCAAGGAACGCAATATCCACGGCATAAAATCAGGGCTCACTAAATACTTCAAACTCAGCACTTTCGGGCTTGGAAAGGAAAAACTGAAAGTTGTCGTGGATTCCTTTGAGGATATTCTGAAAAAATACGAAGATATTTAATGTCAGAAAATTAACATCCGTTTTAACCGGACGACATCAGGTGCCAGGAGGATCTATTTCTCCTGACTTCTTTATTTTTTCAGCTCCACGTTTTCCATATACCCTTCTCCCCTGGGAGTCAGGACATAATATATAACTCCTTCGCTCTCCTCTTTTTCAATACAGAGGGTACTTTCCAGCATATTGAGGTTGTAACTTGCCTGGGAATCCGTGAGTTTGAGCTCTGTCCTAATTTCTTCCAGCGACTTTTTCTGCCCAACAAGGGCTTTAAGAATGTTTCTGCGAACTGGGTTCTGCAGTGCATTAAGGCAGGCTTTATGGTCTTCTGTCATATCCTCTTTCATCCTGCCTTCCTTTTTCATCTTTGCAACCCATTCTTCTTTTCTTTTTGCGGCTTTCTCAGGTGTCATATCTGATCATTAATATATCAGCTGATTATTAATATATCAGCCTGAGTATCTAAATAAGTTTACAAAAAGCAAGAGTTGTAAGCTAGAATTATAGTCGGAAATTACAAGCGAGAATTAAAAAAAACTGTAGAATTGCTCCTGCTGGTTCAGATATAAATAATATTATTTTCAACTTCCTGCCATGAGACAGAATCCCGAACTTGAGTCTATTGAATTGCTTGCAAAAATAATTCTTACTGCTGCCCGGACTGCCCCAAAAGGAAAAGGAATTGACGATATTGTAACCTGCCTCCTTTCTAAGGAGGAAAAAGACGAGCTTGCTGACCGAATGGAAGAGTTAAGCGAAATCAAGAACCTGAAGTTTCTTCTTCGAGACGCCAGAAATGTCAGGGATGCTAATGCAATTATTCTTATAGGGTTGAAGGCTTCAGGCGTTAGCAATCTGGACTGTGGAGCCTGCGGATTTGCAACCTGTAAGGAAATGCTTGAGCACGGAAAGGTTCAGAAAGAATTTTCAGGTCCCCACTGTATGATCAAGTACCTTGACCTCGGAATTGCCGTGGGCTCAGCAGCAGCAAAAGCAAAGGATCTTTGTATCGACAACCGCGTGCTTTATTCTGCAGGCGCTGCTGCGTGTTACTTTAAAATTATAGATGCGGATGTAGCTATGGGACTTCCGCTGAGTGTTAAAGGAAAAAACATCTTTTTTGATCGGGAATCTACAAGAAAAGTCAAGGGTTAATTTTTTTAGTTTTATATAAATTTTGTATAAAAAAGGTTAATTCAGGCACAGCAGTGAGATAAATCAATAAAATTTCTCTCCTGCTCACCTGTATCTAAGCCTTCAATAAATTTTTGAGACATCTCTTCTGTTTTAGCGGAGTCATTTTCTTACTTGAAGTCTTTCAGGGCTTCAAAGTCGAGGGTTGCAAAGTAATCCTCAATAGTCTCAGCTCTCCTGATCTGTACAACGCTTCCGTCTTCCCTGAGAAGTAGTTCGGCAGAGCGGAGTTTTCCGTTATAATTGAAGCCCATTGCATGCCCGTGAGCTCCTGTATCATGAATTACAAGGATATCTCCGATTTCGATTTCAGGAAGCGGGCGGTCGATTGCAAACTTATCATTGTTTTCGCAGAGGGAGCCGGTTACGTCGTATTTGCGGACAGGCGGCTCATTTTCCTTTCCGAGCACGGTTATATGGTGATAGGCTCCGTACATGCCAGGACGCATCAGGTTTGCCATACAGGAGTCCATCCCAACATAGTCCTTGTAGGTATGCTTGAGATGTCTTACCCGGGAAATCAGGTATCCGTAGGGACCTGTAATCACGCGACCGCATTCCATGAAGACTTTAAGTGGATGAAGCCCGTTAGCTGTGATAGTAGCCTCGTAAGCTTCCTTTACACCTTTTGCAATGGCTTCGTAAGAGACAGGCTCTTCTTCGGGTCTGTAAGGGATGCCAATGCCTCCGCCCAGGTTTACAAATTCGAAGTTTATGTTGAGTTCCTTTGAGATTTCAACTATAAGTTCGAAAAGAATCCTTGCGGTTTCCACAAAGTAATCAGGATTCAGTTCGTTCGAGGCTACCATAGTGTGCATCCCGAAGCGCTTCACGCCCCTGTCCCTGAGGATCCTGTACCCTTCAAACATCTGTTCTCGTGTAAATCCATACTTCGCCTCTTCCGGCTTTCCTATGATAGCATTTCCTTCTTTCAGGGGTCCGGGATTGTACCTGAAGCAAATGATATCCGGAAGCCCTGCAGATCTTTCCAGGTAATCGATATGACTGATATCGTCAAGGTTGATGTAGCCGCCAAGTTCCTTTGCTTTTATAAACTCCTCGGCTGGCGTATCATTTGAGCTGAACATAATATCATTGCCGGTCATCCCTGCTTTCTCCGCAAGGATAAGTTCTGGAAGAGAACTGCAGTCTGCCCCGAAGCCTTCCTCTTTGAGGATCTTAAGGATAAAAGGGTTAGGAAGGGCTTTTACTGCAAAAAACTCTTTGAAGCCGGGAATATCTTTAAAGGCGGATTTCAGCTTTCTGGCGTTTTCCCTGATAGCTTTCTCATCATAAATATGAAAAGGAGTGGGATATTTTTCTATAATTTTAAGGATTTCTTCTTTTGTAAATGGGAGATTTTTTGAGACCATTATTGTGACCTTTTGCCTGATTTTTGTTTAATGGGTTTTACATCAATTTGAACTTTTACTCCTTTATTACTGTTTCGCAAGCTTTTTTTGAGAAAGTTTGATCACAAGCCTTTTGAAAAAGGCTTGAGCGAAAACCCCGAGCAACGGCGTGGTCAAGCGGCGTAACGCTTGGTGATAAACCGGCGCAGCAGTCTCGTTACAAATTTATTATTCTTTGAGTTTCTTTAATACTTCTTTAAGCCTGGTGTAGGGGTAAGTGTTTACCACATCTTCTTTTTCTAGCCAGCCGCGCCGTGCCTGTCCTACCCCGTATCGCATGAAGGTAAGGTCGGCAGCGGAATGGCTGTCAGTGGAGATGCAAAATTTAATGCCAAAGGTTTTTGCCCGCAGGATGAGTTCGTCGTTGAGGTCAAGCCTTGAAGGCTGGCTGTTGATCTCGATCAATTTTCCGTTTGCAGCCGCAGCCTCAAAAACCCTTTCATAATTAACGGCATAAGGCTCCCTTTTCCCAAGCAGCCTGCCTGAAGGGTGGGCAAGGATATCAAGATACCTGTTCTCCAGAGCCGTGACAATTCTTTCGGTCATTTCTTTCTCAGGCAAGGCAAAACCGGAGTGTATGGATCCTAAGACAATATCGAGTTCTTTGAGAATTTCATCCGGGAAATCAAGGGTCCCATCTTTCAGGATGTCAACCTCGGAGCCTTTAAGAATTTTTATCCGGAAGCACTTTGAAAGTTTATCTATCTCTTTCCACTGAGCTTTTAATTTCTCAATTTCCAGACCCCTGGCAATCTTCTGGGAGCGGGAATGGTCAGTTATTGCGATATATTCATAGCCAAGAGCTTCTGCTCTTTCAATCATGGTTTTAAGGCTATCCTTTCCTTCGCTGTAGTTTGTGTGCACATGGAGATCTCCCCTGAGATCGCTTTGTTCTATCAGTTTTGGGAGGGCATTTTTTGCAGCGGCTTTAATCTCTCCCCTGTTTTCACGAAGTTCGGGCGGGATGTAGGCAAGACCAAGTGCCTTATAAATCTCTTCTTCACTACTGCCTGCAATCTGTTTTCCGGACTCCTTTATATACAGCCCGTACTCCGAAAGTTTGTAACCCTTCTTTATGGCAATGTTCCTGAGTTCTATGTTGTGTTCCTTTGAGCCTGTGAAATACTGAAGAGCTGCCCCATAGCTTTCAGGTGGAACTACTCTCAGGTCAATAGCAGTTCCTTCTTTCAGGATCACGCTGCTTTTTGTGCTACCTTTTAAGATAACCTGATCAACATCAGGAAGGGAGACAAAACAATTCATTACCTTTAAAGCTTCTCCTTTTTCAGCTTCTGCCAGGATGTCAATATCACCGATCGTCTCTTTTAACCTGCGAAGTGAGCCGGTGTAGATTATCTTTGAAAGATCAACTTTAGAGGTTGTATCCTTACACCTGGCTTTTAAAGTGAATATAATCTCGTCTGCGATTGGAAGCGCTTTCCCGAGAGCTATTCGGGAATGACTTTTCTCATACTGCTCAATTGCTTTTGCCAGATTTTCCTCAGTTTTTTCTCCGAAGCCTTCGAGCCTCCTGAGCCTGTGGGCAGCGATCGCGTTTTTAAGATCTGAGAGCGTCCTTATCCCCAGGGTGTCGGCAAGCTTTTTCATTTTTTTTGCGCCAAGCCCGCGGATTTCCATGAGTTCCGCAGCACCTGAAGGGGCTTTCCCTTTGAGTTTCTCAAATTTTTCAACTTTGCCTGTTTCGAGATACTCAGCAATATGATCAGCAATGGACTTCCCAACACCTGGAATTTTGATCAAGCCGGCTTTTCCTTCTCTGGCATAAATATTCTCTATGTCTTCCCCGAGGTTTTCTATCATCTGGGCGGCTCTCCGATAAGCTCGCGGTTTCCACTCAACCTGCTGATACTCAAGAATATCAGCAGCTTCATAAAGTAACTCAGCTACTTCGCGATTTCTCAACTGCTTCCCCCTATCTCCTCTATTTTGCTTTTCTGTGCTTCCCGTACTTCTTTCTTACTTTCTTTCCTGCCTGAATCTTTAAACGCCTATTCCTTCCTTCAAATTCATGATTTCTTTAACTGTATTGACATCTGCAGGTCCTTTATCATATCTTATACGCAAAAATCGAGGAAAGCGCAGGGCAAGCCCTGTATCTCCTTCTCCCTGTCCTGCGGTATGACCAGGACTTTTCGTGATTTCCGCACCAAGAACCTCGATAACCACAGTGGGCTCTACTAAAATATCGGGCATCATCCTACTTTTTATGAGTACGTTTTTAGGGATTTCATTCACTATATGCTCTGAAAGCAGGCTGTCGATTTCCTTTGCGTCCCTTTCTGTAAATCCTGTACCTACTTTCGTAAAAGTCTCAAAACGCTGCTCTTCTTCGTTGAGAATAGCGCAGAGGAGAGCTCCAAATGAGCCTTTCCTCTTTCCTCGCCCGTAATATTTACCTACAATTACAAGGTCAAAGGTCTCTCGCATTCCTTCGGCATATTCTTCTTTCCACTTGAGCCAGAACCAGCTCCTTTTTCCGGCTTCGTAAACCGCATTGCTGCTCATGGATTTGATTATAATTCCTTCAAGCTTCTTTTCTAGAGTCTTGTTGAAAAAATCCTCTATCTCCTCAAGATTGTCCGTAACAATTCTTCCAGCCATGCGAAGAGCTTCGGATTGCTTTACATTTTCCTCGAGAAGAGCTCTTCTCCTGGGGTAAGGTTCTTTCAGGAGGGACTTTCCTTCTAGGTACAGGATATCGAAAAAGAATACTGCAACAGGGAAGATTTCAGCATATTTTTGAACCTCATATTTCCTGCGCCTCTGCATCAGTCTCTGGAATGAATAAAATTCCTGGGTAGAGTCATCGGCTTTACTGCCTTCAACATATGCAATGATTTCCCCATCAAGCACGATTTTCTCTGCGTTAATGTCTCTCCTGACTGCTTCCACAAGATCAGGATATTGGGCAGTTATATCCTCGAGCCTTCGAGAAAAGGCTTTGATCTCGTTTCCGTTTTTATGGATCTGAACTCTTTCCCCATCATACTTTTCTTCAACTGCCTTTTCTCCGGGAATCCTTTTTTCTATCTCTTCAAAAGATTCTACTCGCTGGGCAAGCATTGACCTGACAGGTCGTCCCAGTTTTATGGAAAAGCGTCCAAGAGCTCTGGTGCCATGCTCTGAAAGGGATTCTGCAAGCTCTCCAATGTCGGTGCAGACATTGTAGCTCTCCTTGATCTTAGCGGTATATTTTTTATCTCCTGTAAAAGCAAGAGAAAGTGCTTCAAGCAAAAACTGATCCCCAAAACCCAGCCTGAGCTTCCCCAGCACAATCCTGACTATATATTTCCCTTCTTCCGGGCTGGCTCGTTGCAGGATACTGGAAAGCAGCCTGACTTTTTCTTCCTGACTTCCTTTTCCTGAGGTTTCCTTTATTTCCCTGAGCTTTCCGAATACTTCATCAATTGTAAGCGACTTTCCTTCTCCCCTACTTAACTCAAACGCCACATCCCCAAGATCCCCTGTAGTTGAATATCTTTTTTTCACCTCCTCTTCTGAAACTCTGTATGCAGATGCAATTGCTTTTAAAGCAATCTTATCCCCTACTCCCAGTGTCGTCTTTTCAAACGCAGGTCCTATGCTTCCGAGAAAAAGGTATGCACTGTCCTTTACTTCCTTTCCTTCCAATTCCTAGTAAAAGTTTGCAATCTTCCTGACGATCTCTTTATGAGATGTTATCTTTTCAAGTTCTTCAAAAAGCTCTGCAAGCTCTATAAACCGAGCCATTGCCCTCTCCCCGAAAAACGCTTTGAAATTTTTCTCTTATATTATTCCACCCTCAGGTCTTTATGCTTTGCACCCTCTATTTTCAGAAATAGAGTTTTTCCTCTTTTGCCAATAAAACAGCTATCCTTGCCGTTTCGTCCTTTCACCGAAACCTTTAATATCTAAAAGATGCATGAAAAAATACACAGCACTTCTTTACATCCTTATGCGACTGTGGTTTAGTGGCTATGACCTGAGCTTCCCAAGCTTAGAACCCGGGTTCGAATCCCGGCAGTCGCATTGAAAATTCTCTTAACTCTTTTTTAAAACTGGTTTCTTTTCTAGCTTAAATTATGTTTTAAAGAAATATGTTTTATATTCTCTCTTATATTCTCTCCAGTTAACCCTCAGAACACCTTATAACGGTTTTAGAGGAAATCTTCTGGAGATCCCTGCCTGCCTGTTTTAGATTAATCCGGCTAATTCAAATGCGGGATAGCTCATCAAGTGAAATCTTTTTCCTGTAACCCATGCCCTGAAAAATCGCCACCAGGTCTCCTTTATCGTCAGTTATGTTTACGGTATACGTTGAAATTTTGGGGTTAATAGATGTTTCTTTTGCCTCGGCAGTAAGAGTTTTCCCTGTTGCGGCTTTCACGAAAGAGATATTTGCATTGATAGCAACAGCAACATTGCCGTATGCATTTGAGGCTGCAGCAAAAGCAAGATCTGCAAGGGTAAACAGTGCTCCTCCCTGTACGGTTTTCAGGGCATTCAGGTGTTTTTCTTCTATATTCATGACGGCTTTTGCATACCCTGGAGAGACTTCAAGAAGTTCGATTCCTGACATTGCAGCAAAATTATCATTCTTAAAAAATTCTTTAATATTTTCCATATAACAACACCGGTTATTGTCAGTAAAGTCGTGCTCTATTCTCCGTGTTTTTAATTAAATTTATGTTTTTTGTTGCGTCTTTAAGCACGCTTCTTCCGCTCTTTTCCCTTGAGACTGACTGTGTTGCTATCTTGAACTTTTCCAATAATGTGATCTTAAAGCTTTAATAAGAATTTCGAGGCCTTACTGTGGCTCTTTTGCCATGTTACCAAATAACCTGGTGTAGTCGTAAGTGCATAATAAGGAAGGGTTTAGGTTGCATCATGCAGGATATAAGAAGGCTGAGGTTAGGAACTGGAGGACAATCTAAAATAAACGTTAAACGTGATTTTTCGAGAAGCTTTTCAAATGATACTGCTTAATATCTCTTACGTCAAACATAATAAATATATGACAAATATCTACTTTTAAAATGCCGATTGACACCTATAACTCGACTAATCTCTATAGTTAATAGAGATTAATTATTTATAATCTGATCCTTTATTATTAAGATAATTGTATTAAATTATTTTTTATTCTACTCAAAAACTTAATAATCAACTCGGGGGGTAGAGAATGAAATTGAAGCTGATATTTCCTCTGATGCTAGCGGTATGTCTTGCCCTTTTTATAGCACCCGTGCAGGCACAGGATAACGCGATAGAAGATATGGATGAAATAAATGTAATCATAGCCGGAAATATTACTAAAGCCGTTGAGTGTAATGTAACCGGAAATGTGGTAATAGTCGAAGAAGCGGTTAACGTGACCGATAATGTGACCGATAACATGATCGGTAATATGACCGACAACATGACCGATAGCATGACCGATAACATGACCGGTAGTATGACCGACAATATGACCGATAACATGACCGGTAATATGATCGGTAACATGACTGACAACATGACCGGTAATATGACCGACAACATGACTGAAGACATGAATAATGTCTCTCAAAGCATGGAGCTTGATGTTACTGGAAAGATAATTTTAATCAAAGACTTTGGCAACATGACAGAAAAAGCGGTTGTGGTCGGAAGAATGGATGATATGCCCGGAAGCGTAGTCATCTTCGGAAGGACAGAAATCATGACTGGCATGGATAACATGACCGACAACATGACCGACAACATGACCGACAATATGACCGACAATATGACCGACAATATGACCGATTACATTACTGACGATATGATCGGTAATATGACCGACAACATGACCGACAACATGACTGAAGACATGGACGAAATGATTGAAGACATGATTGAAGCCATGAATGATACGACTGTAGTCATGATCGGAGATATGACTGGAACCATCACGGTCAACCTGACCGATGATATGGGCAGCACAACCGAAAGCATTGGCAACATGACTTTACTTATGGCTGGAAGTATGACCGGAAATGTAACAGGTGATATGACCAGACAGATAATTGTGATTAAAGACATCGATGACATCGATGAGATGTCCGAAATAATGAGTAATATGACCGGAATGTTTGAAGATACAGGCAACCAACCCGTGGAGTGTAATCTTGTTGGAAAGATGGCTGTAATTAGCAATGTAGATTACATGATCGGAACGGCCGAGAAAATAGACAAGCATCTGGCTGACCTTACCACAATGGATGGAAACAAGACTATAGTTGGGGATATTACTGATATATCCGATGACGAAGGTATGGATGAGGACACGTATAACGTAACTGGAAAGGTGGCTGTAATTAGGAGCATTGGAGACACGATTTCAATCGTGACCAAGAGCGCCACCTGTGATGTAAATCAGACTACAACTTTTGCTGAAGTAGAAAGCATGGACTGAGATAAGGAACATGACCTGAGGCATGTTGTAGTCAATGATCGATGAAGATGTACATATAAAGCTAGGATGAGAAATGAATGATCTACTGTCCTGGTTAAAGAAGCCAGATTAAAAATAAAGGCTGCAAACCTGTAGATGGTTTGCAGTTCACATTTCTTTATTTTATCTGTCGATTCATTTCTTTCAATTCTTTCCTTTGTTTTATCCGATAATTCTCTTTTTATATCTGATCTCTGATTATCTAAGATCAGGTTTCAATATATTCTGATTCTCCTTCTACTGAGTATTCAGAGTTAAGTAACTCTCAAATCAAAAAAATAATCTTGAAGGATTAATGCTCTAAAAAGGAGTCTGGCAATTTGTGAGTCAGATTTTACTAATGTAATAAAATGTGATAGATCTACTCCTTAAAAGACCCTTGATTACGAAAACCTGACTAGCTGCTGTAGTTAATATAGATTAAATATTTATAAATCGACCATTATTGTTTAATTGATTTATATTAAATTAATTTTTATTTTATTATATATGCTCAATTAGTTCAATTTACTGAATTCGCATATGGGGGGTAAAAGAATGAAACTGAAATTGATAGTTTTCCTTCTAGTATTATGCTTATCCTTATCTCTTGTATCCGCGCAAGCAAAGACTAACATGACCAGCATGGATAACATGACTGGAATGAATAAAATGACCGGAATGGAGAAATGCTATCTTCTCGGAGTCATGAAGTGTTATACGCCCGAAGCCATGGAAAATATGACTTATATGTATAACATGACTGATATGGATAGCATGGCTAGAATGGATAACATGACCGATAACATGACCGAAATGAAGACCTGTTACCTAGCAGGAATAATGAAATGTTATATGCCCGAAGCCATGGACAACATGACTGGCATGTATAATATGACTGAGATGGATAGCATGGCTAGAATGGATAACATGACTGGCATGGACGACATGGCAGACACGGACGATGTAACAGGCATGGACAACATGACTGGCATGGATAACATGACCGGCATGAAGAAGTGTTATTTTGCCATAGCCGTAAAGTGTTATATGCCCGATGCTATGATGGGTAATATGACCGGCGATAACATGACTGAAATGGACAACATGATGACCGGCATGGACAACATGACCGGAATGGACAACATGAGCATGTATAATGTGACGGGCACAGAGAAATGCTATCTTTTTGGAGTCATGAAATGCTATACGCCCGAAGCCATGAGGAACATAACCGGCATGGACAACATGATCGGCATGGACAACACGACCGGAATGGATGGAATGGAGGCTGCAGGCGGAAAGACTGTCGAGGTGTCAATCAGCAGTTTTGCCTTTAATCCCGAATCAGTTACAATATCAACAGGTGATACTGTCAGATGGACAAACCTTGATTCAGCTAATCATACAGCTACAGGTTCTACTTTCGACTCCGGCATATTGCAAGAAGGAGAATCTTATGAGTTCCAGTTTACTGACGCAGGCACGTATGAATATTCTTGCTTGATTCATCCTTCCATGCGCGGGTCTGTAATAGTTGAGGAGAAATGAGTCTGGTTCTAGAGCGGACTGAATGTTTGGTTTTAGAGTGGACTGAATGAAGAAAATATTCAGTCTACTTAAATATTTTATTTCACATAATCCTTCATTTGTATAACTGAAGAGTTTTTAAAACGATTATCCTTTTTTGAGTCATATTGAGCTGCTTTTTCACCTTTACCCGAACGGATTTAACAAAGATATCTATAAGTGCTCAAAAATCTAATAATATTTATCTAGCCTTCTTTTAAAAGCAGGTCTGCACTCACCTGACAACCTGATAAATTTCGGTGAGACATGAAGACATGGATAAGAAGCAACTAAAAGACGAAAGAGCAGAGCTTCTTTCTCAGATTAACGATCTTTTTGATCTCCTTTTAACTTTGCTGTCACTATTATGGCTTATTCTTCTTATTGTCGACTTTGTGTATGGTCTCTCTTCTTCTTTGCAAAAATTAAGTCTGGTTATCTGGGGAATATTTATAGTCGATTTTCTTATTGAATTGTACATTTCTCCGTTAAAGAAGGATTATTTAAAGAGTAACTGGCTTGTTGCTTTTTCCCTATTTTTGCCTGCGTTGAGGGTTTTAAGGCTATTTAAAGGATTCAGGCTTGTCAGGTTTGCAAATTCTGTCTGATCTCTTAACCTGGTTCGGATTCTTTCTTCTTTTAATCGGATCTTAAGAACAGTCCGACAGATAATCAGGCAGCGGGGCTTGGGATATGTTCTATTGCTCACGGCTTTAGTTACCTTTCTTGGGGCAGCGGGAATGTACAATTTGAGCGTCCGGGGTTTACTTCATACTGGGACGCATTATGGTGGACAGCCATGATTATGACTACAATAGGAAGTGCTTACTGGCCAGTTACCCCCGAGGGAAGAATACTGGCTTTTTCGTTATCGGTTTATGCTTTTTCAATTTTTGGGTACATAACTGCAGCCTTGGCAAGCGTGCTTATCGGAAAAGATAAAGAAGAGCTTTCCTCAAAAGAAATTGCAGAGATGCGCAGCGAGGTACAGAAACTCTCCAGTGAAATTAACAGGCTTTTGGGAAAGGAATAAAAGTAAATTTTCTAAAATTTTATGCAGTGTGTCTGGTGTCAATATCTATTCAGTTGAAACTGCAGGTTCTGTCCCAGTTTCTGTTGTTCATTTTCTTTTTCGCCCTGACGCCGATCTTTTATGTATGAAGATAACTATCACAGTAATCGCCATTGCAATTGCAAGTATCCTCATTATAGCTAATTCAAAGTCGTCACCTAACATCAGGGCATGCAATGTGACGAGTAAGAAAGCCAGGTAACTGAGATAGTGGACTTTCCTCCAATTTTTGTATTTCTTTCTGTACAATGCAATACCTGCAGCCAGAAAGAAGAGATAAAAAGCAGGACGACCTGCCAATCCAATGAAAACGTTTGTCGGAGAAATCGGCGAAAAAATTCCTATTCCTCTCCCCTGTAAAATAAAAGTAAGTGGATGAATTAGGATTAGCAGTAGTCCAATTCTCGCCAGATTATGGTGAGCTGTCATAAAAGGAAGTCCTGATATTTTTTTCATTTTAGCCATATATTCGGATGTAACTATTGCAAGGAACACGGTCAGGTAGCCGAAAGTCCCTGCAAACCTGCGTATAGTCCTAATAGGTTCTTCAGTGTTTTGAAGAATAATATACGTTATAAATATGGTTACGAGTAGAAGTATGCCGTAGATCGGGTAAAAATATTTATTTGAGGATCCTTTGCCCGAACTTTCCCTACCTTTGCTGTGACCTGTGTATTTTCCCGCCTTCTCTTTATCCAAAATGTTTCCCCCGAAAGTAATGCTGTTATTCTTTCCCAATGACATCAGTGCTTTTAATAAAGTAGTCTACTGGCTTTCTCAAAAAATCGGCTAAGACCAGATTAAATCCTTATGTGTCGAGAATTAACCTTTGTTACTATTACTAGATTAATTTTAGTCACATTAAAGGCGAATCCAGTTAACAAAATTGAATCTTATTGTTAAATTGTGTTTATCTGCCATTTTCGGGTGTTACGCAGGCATGGTTACAAGCTATGTCAGGGTTTAATTTTGTCTTTTTAAATTTATCTTCTGAATTAATTATAGAATTTATACAGAAATTCTCCTTGAGGCTGTTAAGTCAAGCTGAAATAGGATCTCATATGGAAATTTTCTAAAAAATAAGAATTTCTATAATTTTCTTATTAAAAATTATTGTCCGGGATGCTCAGAACGCACTTGTAAAATATATATTATTAAATATATCTCTTTAATTGATTATTGTTCCTTATTTATATTTCTGTATATATTATATCCTTCAAATGATAATCTCCTTTATGTCTCAATTGTTGGCGTGATTTGTATCCATTTCATCGTTAGAGCATTTTCAGCAGTAAAAGATGATTAATTAGCCAGTATTCATGGATATATGATTAACTGGTAAAAATCATTTCCAAGCGCCCCATCTGACGATGAAAATGTGTTACAAAGCCGACATTTAGAAACATAGCAATTTAGGGAGTGTACACAAATGGGTATATTTAAAAAGACAATGAGTATTTTGGTGATGGTCCTCTTTGTACTGTCACTGACAGCTGCGTCAGCCAGTGCATGTGACGGGAAAGATTGTAAATGTAAAGACAAGTGCGACTGGAAAGGCAAGTGTGACTGGAAAGGCAAGTGTGACTGGAAAGGCAAGTGTGACTGGAAAGGCAAGTGTGATTGGAAAGATAAGTGTGACTGGAAAGGCAAGTGCAACTTCAGCCAGTGCAAGTATATCTTCAGCCAGTTTTGCTTCAAGTTTGTAGGGTTCTTTAATTTCTCTGGCTTCTTTGGAAGCGGCTGTAACTGGTGCGGATGGTGTTAACAGTTAAACTTGCATGAATGTAAGTATAAAGAATAAACAGACTAATACTCATTCGATAGCTCTGCGTCGAATTTCTGGGACAGCAAAATCTTCAGCTTCCTAGTATCTAAAAGTATCTAAAATACCGATGGAGGCATTCTCCTTACAGGATTTACGTGCTTGATGGATAAAAAAGATATTAATAAGTTTGCGACAGATGTTATGAATTAAATAGTTGAAGCCGCATGCGATTAATCTTTTTTATCGAATTGCGTAAATTCTTTGCCTTGCTTACCAGCAATTACCGAAGCAAGCTTACGAATGAGTTCATTAATTTTTTTATAATTATACGTCTGAAAAGTTAACGTTATTTTTATAATTTTTAAATTTTTCTTATTATTGTGATTTCTCTTGTTATTGCGATTTTTCTTGTCTCGAATATCAGGAGATTTATCTGTTATGCTAATCAGGGTAACCCGTTACTGAAAATTTCAAACAGTCAAGGAAATTGTTTAACATCCATTTCTTTTTAATGAACAGAAATTTACTTAGATAATTATGTTGTGCAGTATGGGATTTCTCCCGATTGTGAAATAGCTTCCAGTGTAAAATTGACTGGATGTTCACTTTTCCTGAAATTCATCGATAAATATTGATTTTTGTATGAATTCCTTTAATGTATATACAAGACTGAGCTTTTAACCATATTAAAAAATTAGTTATATGAAGCTGAAAATAGATCCTAAGTTTGGATCTTAAATTATTATAATCCCGAGCTTAAAGACTGGGTAATGCTGTTAATATAAAATTATTGTCATAATAACAATTTTGAGATGATTTCTCCTTAAACCGGACTGGATAATGCCTATTTCCAATTATTATAGGCTCCTGATTATTATTTCTTTAAATATTATGTTCTATAAACTATAATCACGTACTAATATAATTAGGGATTTACTTTTCATCGGCTTTCTGTATATTATATGGGGATAATACAGGATTTTTATAACTGGTATACTTATCCATGATAGGTGCTGGATGACGAATTGATGGAAATAATTCATTAAATACTACGTCGATGAAAAAACAGAATTTGTAATTAACCCTAGATTGCATCTTACCTACTGAATCTAAATGAAAAGATAAAATTTAAAAGTATAACAAAAATTTGTGGAGTGTGGTAAATGGTAAAGCTTAAGAAAGCATTGTGTATGCCCATGCTTATCTCTTTCATGGCTGCAATCTCAGCTACTACAGTGAGCGCAGCAAAGGATGGATACGGCAGATTCGACTCGATAGATTCGACAGATTCGATAAGAAATTCGACAGATTTGATACGAAATAAGAAATTCGATAGATTTGACAAATTTGACAGATGTAAATGTTGGGACAAATAAAAGTTTGGTTTTGGAGGCAAATGTAATTTCTTTGGTTTTGATTCCTTCGGAAAGAACAAATGCTGGTGCTAAACTGATCAGTTATAAAGTATAACTGGATTAACCTGCTGCAAAACATGCAAATTCGTAAGCCCATTAGTACAGTCCCACGTTAGATTTCAGGGGTGAAAGACCCTGCTAGATTTTAAAACATATAAGGAAATAAGGAAATAAGGAAATATTTGTAAGGGGATCTTCCAATCCTTCACTTACCTGTAGACTCAAAATAGATCGGCGGATGAACCTTATTTGATGTCTCTGCAGGTATACTTTGCTTCTTACTCTGAAGATTTGCGGCGGTTTTTAATTTTTAAATCTGTTTTTTTTTAATTCCTGCTTTTTCTGCATTTATCCTGTTTTTCTTGCATTTATCCTGTTTTCATCCATAAAACTATCCCAAGATCTGAATAATTGTTTTTATTTTTTATCCGACGGTCAACTTTCCGTTTTTTTCTTGCTGGTTATTTTTCAGATAATCTTTCTTCTCCAGAGTCTCAGTTTACTTTTCGATCTGCTTAATTTTTATTTTTATTTCTGGATTTGCCTGATAAATTGCCGGAATGGAGCCAACCTGGACTAAGAATAAAAAGCTCAATTTTTAAGAGTTATTACTCTTCTTTCGAGGAAAGATAGTTATATCATGAGATAGTTTTTACAGTTAAAAATAATTTATATAGAATGCCTGTTCATACTGGCAAAAAAGTAAATGCGTCCATTTACCTCGAGTTTTAAATTTATTCGAGTTTTAAATTTATAATGCTGGAGGAATCTGATCGAACAAACGGAGTTTGATATGTCTCAGTGTTCTTATTCTCTTGTTTTTAGCAACATTCCTGATCTTTACAGAACAGGGAAAAGAAAAGGAAATAGAAAATCCTTCAGGGTTTGAGAATGTAAGCGTACATGAGGCAGAAGGGATGATTGAAGAAGGCAATGTATTCATACTTGATGTGCGCACGCCTGACGAGTTTAACTCCTCGCATATCAAAGGGGCAACCCTTATTCCCGTAAGCAACGTCTCAGGATCGAATTTAAGCTCAGAACGTTTGCTCGAAGCTCGCATAGATGAAGTTCCTAGGAAGAAAGTACTGGTTTATTGCAAATCAGGGCGCAGAAGTGTGTCGGCAAGTACAATGCTTGTAGATGCAGGATATTCCGAGGTATATAATATGGAAGGAGGTATCAATGCCTGGATAGATGCAGGATATCCGGTTGTAAGCTCGGAAGATATAGAAACTGATGACGGCTCTCGTGGTTGAAACTTTAAACATGGGAGGTTACAAATAAACAAGAGAACTGTATCCTGTCAGTGAAATTTAAGAACAACCCAAATTTATCCTGAAGCTCCATGACAATATTATCCTTTTTCAGCGTGGATCTGCTAATCCTTAATTGTGCTCCATTGATATGGTAAACGAGAAAAAAGCAATCATTCGAGGACTCAGCTGGATATGTTTCTTCACTTCTTTCAGGTGGAATATTTTTTCCCTGCTTATTCTCAATTAAAACTGGTTTAATTAAGTTGATTTAATCTCAATTAAACCAGTTTGGCTTTAATTAATTAGATTAATCCAGATAATACTGATTGACTTTCATGTAGAGTTAGATAAGCTCTAAGAACATTTGTTTGATTTTAAATAAAATAACTTAATTTCAAGTGCAGTAGCTTCTAAATATCTACAGTTTATCCGTTCTATAACTGAAAAGGCTTTTAAACTTCAAAAACAAAGCCTAAGACCGAGTACTAGCCGAGTACTAATTTGGGAGAATATTATGAATAAAGGCAAAATACATCAACCAGGGAAGGGGGTTCTATAATATCCAACGAGAGTGGTAAAGATTCTAAGGTTCCTTATATAAAATCAAATATTGAGAGATGCATGTGTTCAATGTGCCCTGTGCAGGCTGACAGTAAATGTGTGAAGGAAAAACTTCAGAGCGCAAAAGAATTAATGGAAAGCATGCCCGCAGGGGGAGTTCCAGATCCGGAAGAGGTTCCAGGGATATACTGCTCCACAGGCAAAGCTACCTGTGAGGATCTCAAGTTTGACAGAGAATGTATCTGCGGTACATGTGAGGTCTGGAAAGAGTACGGTCTTGAGAAAGTAGATCCAAATAATCACTTCTGCCTTCACGGCAGAGCAACCTGATTTGCTCACTAAGGTTAAGACAAATATCATTTAATTTTTCCTGTAAGCATAAATTTCGTCGTTTTTCAACTTTTTTTCATTCCTTATTTTTCTCGCTGGATAGCTTATCTAAGCTGCAGATCTCGTCTCAGGATCATGTTTTATATTTGCTCTCTCACTAGCGTATATTCTTTCGGCTACTGAAAATGCTTTTATGCCCTAAAGCCGAAACCTGAAATAGAAAAACCAGTGGAGTATTAAGTTTGGGGTAACAGAGTATGGGAAGAAATATATCTACTGAAGAGGGGAGTCCTATTCCACCCAGGGATAGAGATATAACTTTTGAAAGGAGTACGAATTTCCTGGTTCCCTATAATCGGGCAAATGTTAACAGGTGCAGGTGTCCACAGTGTCCAGTGCAGGATGACAGTCAGTGTGCACAGGATAAATTTAAAAGTTCAAAACAATTAATGGAAAATCTTCCAGAAGGCGAGGTTCCGGACCCTGAGGATTTTCCGGGGGTATACTGCTCGGAAGGTGAGGCAACCTGTTCGGATCTTGACCCTGATAGAAAATGCATCTGCGGCTCATGTGAGGTCTGGAAGGAGTATGACCTCAAAGATGCAAATCCAAACAATCACTTCTGTCACAACGGCAGAGCAACCTGAGTTTCTGCCTTCAGACGGTAGTTTTCTCGCTTACTCACTGCCGTTTTTGTTTTCTTACATGTTTTTTCAAAAACTTTCCTAATTTTTGCGCCAGTGAACTGTTTTCAGCTTAAAGACACATTGTTCTCAACTTAAAGACCAATTTTTTGAGTTCAAAGATTGTTTTTTACGCATTCACCGCTTTTTCTGCCTGCAGTTTGTAACCACCTGGAAAAATAGAAAAACAATTAATTTAATTAAAGAAGTAAATGGTAGAGTTTGAGAACTGGAAAGCAGCAGAAAACAAGGGAGAATGGATAAACTGGGCTATAAACATAGTTATGCTTTTATTTGCTGCCGAAACATGGAAGCTTCTTGTTGAAAACTGGAGCTTTTTAAACCATAAGCTAATTTGCATTTATACCGGGATCCTATTACTTTATTTACTGGCAGAAAAAGTCGCATACAGAGGATCAGATCTTAAAGGAAGGCAATCAAGAAGATGGACCCGAAGCCTGCTTTTATTTTTCTGGTGGCTTCTCCTGATTGCCCCTGTTTTTGAGTATATCTCTTATCCACACCTTAAATTCGGCTTTCTACAGCAGTATAATTTCGCAGTTACAGCCGTTGGAGCATTATTTGCATTAATCGGTACGGGAATAAGAGCTTGGAGCATGTGGACGCTGGGCAAATATTTCTCTGCCCATATCGAGATCAAAAACAACCATCAATTAATTGAAAATGGTCCCTATAAATTCATAAGGCATCCGGCTTATGCAGGAAACATATTACAGGCAGTCGGAGTTCCACTAATCCTGAATGCTTACCTCACCCTGAGCATATCGGCAATGTTAGTTCTCCTGTTCTTATACAGGTTGAAACGCGAAGAAGAAGTCCTTGTTCGGGAGGTCAAAGGTTATGAGGACTACACAAAGAGAACATACAGGCTAATTCCTAAAATATGGTGAATACAGGTACAGTACTCAAACACAGGGTTCAGTACTTTGTCGTATAATTCTGTTAAAACTGCTTATTCAATATAATTAATTTATTCATTAACTTTCGGCTAGTTCTTTGTTTTGGTTATCAATTATTTTTCTAATTATTACTTTGAGGCGGATTAATTAAATGGATTTTTAAACCCTCTTCCCACCGAAAACGATATATCTTCGTAAATATTCTTATCTTACAGCCAAAATATTTGAGGTATGTGGATATAAATGGGAGCAATGTTCAATGGGGGTTTATCCTGGTTCTCTGAGATTTCAGGAAGCCCAGAAACTTATTTCACTTCTGGAGGAACAAAATAAATGGCACTCTCGTTACTGGCAAATGTTGATGTAATACTGGGCTTTGCCATTCTAATTCTTACAATATTCTACAGATTTGAGTTCCCTCCTGTGCTGGGTTTTCTTGTAATCGGAATGCTGATAGGGCCTTATGGGCTCGAGATTGTTAATGGAGGAGAAATTGTAGACCTGAGTACCGAACTCGGTGTAATCTTTTTGCTTTTCACGATAGGAATTGAACTCTCCCTAAATGAGCTCAAGAAAATGAAAAAAGCCTTATTATTAGGGGGAACTCTCCATTTCCTTTTCACAACAATTTTATTTTTTATTTTATGCATAGTTCTGGGTTTCAGTCCTATTACCTCTATTTTCATATGTTTTTTGATTTCACATAGCAGTACTGCAGTAGTACTCAAAATTCTTCAGGACAGAAATGAGGTTTTTACTCCCCATGGAAAAATCTCGCTTGCAGTCCTTATATTCCAGGACCTTGCTATCGTACCTCAGATCATGATTGCTCCGATGCTTACAGGTAGCTCTGTAAATTTTGAGGGGGCGCTTCCTGATGTTTTCATAAAAGGTTCTCTGATTCTCCTGGTTTTTATCCTGAGTGCCAAATTTATTGTCCCATGGATATTTTACCATGTGGGCAGAACTGGAAGTAAGGAATTATTCCTTGTCAGTGTTGTATTCATATGTTTATCAGCATCTGTCTTTACCTCCAGTATAGGGTTATCTCTTGCACTGGGGGCTTTTCTGGCAGGGATAGTTATCTCTGGGTCTCAATACAGCCAGCAGGCAATGGGGAATGTTTCACCCTTGAAAGACATGTTTATGAGTTTCTTTTTTGTGTCTGTAGGCATGCTGCTCGATATAAACTATGTAATTGATAACCTCCCCGTCCTCACTTTTGCAACGATTGGTATTATTGTCCTGAAATCAATTGCAGGAATAATGGGTACTTTTCTTCTTGGGTCTTCTCTACGCACTACTATATTGACGGGGGTTGCACTTTCACAGATAGGAGAATTCTCCTTTGTTCTTGCTACGCTGGGAGTGGAATATTCTCTCCTGACACGGGAATTTTATCAAGAATTTATGGCTGTTTCAATTCTTAGTATGGCAATTACACCTTTTTTGATCAATGCCTCTTATAAGTCTGCTGATACCCTTATTAGAAAGGTTTCAGGTATGCCTCATGGAATGAAATTGGTACACGGGTTATACTCAGAACCCATCAAAGAAGAGGAACAGGCTGAACCTGGGGTGAAAGATCATTTAATAATCGTAGGTTTCGGTTTTACCGGAAGAACAGTCTCAAAGGCTGCAAAAGCCGCAGGTATCCCTTATATCATTGTAGAAGCAAACCCTGAAACTGTTAAACAGGAGAAACAGAAAGGGGAAAATATTCACTATGGAGATGCAACACTTGAGGCTGTACTGGAACATGCAGGCGTCAAGAATGCGAGAGTGCTTATTATCGGGATTTCAGATGCAGCCGCTACAGGGAAAATAGTGGAGATCTCAAAACAACTGAATCCGAATATTTGCATTATCGCAAAAGTACGGGATTTACAGGAAATGAAACACCTTAATGCTCTGGGTGCGGATGAAATCATTCCCGTGCAATATGAAACCTCTGTGGAAATTTTTGTCCGCCTGCTGGAAAAGTATCTGATTCCACGAGAGGATATTGAAAAGCTGGTAAATGAAGTGCGGGCTAACGGCTACAGAATGATGAGAAAATTGTCAGTTAATACAGGTATTGATAACGAATTCGATATAAAGTATGGGCTTCCAGGCGTTGAGATTCAGGTTCTTAAAGTTGGGCATGGTTCAAGTCTCGATGGAAAAACCCTGGCAGATCTGGACTTCAGGAAAAAGCATGGGGTAACTGTACTCTCCGTCAGCAGAGGCTCTGACCTTATCTGTAATCCAGAAGACAATTTCCTTCTTCAGGCAAAGGATGCCTGTATTCTCCTTGGAAAACCTGAGGATCTTTGCAGTATCAGAAAGTTCTTTGAAGGGGTTCAAGGATAAGGATAGTTTTGCCTGCTAATTTCCTTAATTAATTCCCCAATTTTTTTAATTTTTTTCTCTCAATTAATTTCTCTAATTAGCTCCTTAATCTATTTTCGTGTCCGCTGTATATGCATACAAATATATCCCATGCATCCTGACTTTTTCCCATGCGTCAGATCATTCTTGCGTCTGCATCTCCGAGGCGAAAGGAGTTACTCAAACAGTTGATAGGAAACAATTTCCTGGTTCATGCCAGTTCATATAAGGAATGCCCCTACCCTGACCTGCACCCTGAAGAACTGCTCACAAAACACTCTCTCGAGAAAGCCAGGGAAGTGGCTAAACATTTTGATTCCGGGCTTGTAATTTCTGCTGATACCTCGGTACTTTTTAATGAGGAACTTCTTGGAAAGCCAGGCACTCCCGAAAAGGCAGAGAAAATGTTGGAAATGTTAAGCGGACAGAAGTTCAGGGTTATTACCGCTCTTACGGTTCTTGACCTTGACAGCGGGGAGGAAATCAGTGAAATGGAATCCACGACAGTCTGGATGGATAAGATGATCAAAGAACAGATCTCTGCTTATGTCAGAACTGGAGAGCCTCTTGATAAAGCAGGAGCTTTTGCTGCTCAGGGTAAAGGTGCAGCCATTGTGAAAAGAATCGAGGGCGATTTCTTTAATATCGTGGGGCTCCCCCTCTTCCGGTTGGGAAAAATACTGCAAAGAGCCGGAGTTAACATATTTGAGAAAGATTTGTCCTGAAACCGTTGAGCTGCAACCCTTTTACGAAAAGGCTTGAGCGAAACCGTTGCGCCGGTTTATCACGCTGGATAGGGTTTGGGGATAAGGTTATCAAATCCAAAAAATATGCCATTTTCGATAAAACCTTTTGAGAAAAGGTTTTTGATCAAACTTTTTCTGAAAAAGTTTGCGCTTGAGCTATTTCTTCAAAAGGCTTGTGGCAAAGGTAATAAAGTATCTTCTACCAATTAGATAACAACGAATTAACCGAATACTCTTAACTCGGGTAAGTCTAAAGAAATTAGTCTAATTTTTGCTAAGTATTTCAGGTGTTTAAATCTCCAGAGGCGTTCCGGATGCTCAAGGTTTACAATACTCTTACAAGACGGAAAGACATTTTCAAACCCTTAAAGGAAGGCGAAGTCTCGATTTACGCCTGCGGGCCTACAGTTTACAGTATGCCGCATATAGGCAATTATCGTACTTTCCTGATGACCGATAATATTGTGAGAACTCTTGAGTACCTTGGCTATAAAGTAAAACTTGTAATGAACATTACCGACATAGATGACAAAACTATCAGGGATTCAAAAGCAGCCGGAATGTCACTTAAGGAGTTTACGGATAAATACACGGCAGAGTTCTTTAAAGGTCTTAATATGCTGAACATAAAAAGAGCTTCAGCCTATCCGAGAGCCACGGAAAACGTTGGCAGCATGATTGAGCTTACAAAAAAGCTCATGGACAAAGGACTGGCTTACGAAAAAGGCGGGTCGGTCTATTACAGAATCTCATCATTTCCTGATTACGGTAAGCTCTCAAAGCTTGACTTCGATAAAATAAAGGTTGGCGCATCAGTGGATGTGGATGAATATGATAAGGATAACCCACGTGATTTTGCTCTTCTGAAAGCCTCAACCCCGGAAGAGATCGAGAGGGGAATTTACTATGAAAGCCCGTGGGGTAAAATTCGCCCGGGCTGGCATATCGAATGCTCGGTAATGGCTATGAACTGTTTTGGACCCACATTGGATATGCATCTAGGAGGAGTGGACCTTATCTTCCCCCATCATGAAAATGAAATAGCGCAATCGGAAGGGGCAACAGGTAAACCTTTTGCACGCTACTGGATTCACGTCGAACACCTGATAGTCGAAGGGGAGAAGATGAGCAAGTCCAAGGGAAACATCTTCACATTGCCCGAGATTGTAGAGAAATATGGCGGGGAAGTTGTACGCTTTATGTTTCTCACAGTACATTACCGTAAGAAACTGGATTACTCTGATGCCTTTGCAGAAAATGCTAAAAACAACTATCTGAAGCTCAAAGAAACGCTCGAAAACCTTGAATTTGCCCTGGCAAACGCAGAAGATAAAGCTTATCCCGAAGACGATGAAGTTCTTAAAGCCCTTCCCGAACTTGAGAGTCAGTTCAGGGAAGCTCTTGAGGACGATTTCAATACTCCTAAAGCCATAACTGTTTTTAGAGAACTCTCCCGTACAGCCAATAAATACCTTGAGTCCGGAAAAAACCGGCAGGTTCTCAATAGGCTCCATTCCCTTTACAGGCAGTTTTCGAATGTTTTGGGAATTTTTGCCGAATCTAGAAAAAAGGAAATTCCCGAAGAAATCATGGAACTGGTTAAAGAACGTGAAAACGCTAGAAAAAGGAAAGATTGGGCAGTTTCGGATGCTATCCGGGAAAAAATAAAATCTCTGGGCTATATCGTGCAGGATACAAAAGAAGGACCACACGTAAGGGAAGCTGAATAAAGTTAATTAAATTCCTGTATAAGTTTCCTTAACTCTAAGGCAGGAGGTCCCCTTCTTCACTTTTATCAGAGGGCAAAAAAGGTAGTTCTTCTGAAATCCTTAAAACGTCAATAATTATTTATGCAAATATATATATCTTATTTGTATTAATCTATTCTTATTCTGGGTCGCATTCTTCTTTTCTATTATGCGTGCCTTATCGTCTATAGGGGGGCAATTTCTGAATAAAGTGATTATTGACGAAGAAGTAATTGATGTCTCCAGTAAGAATGCCTTAAAAACAGGGCATATTTTAGCCGAACTGGGGCATGCTCCTGGCACAGTAAAAGCCTTGAGGCTCGTATCTCCTAAAGCCTTGGAAGAAAAATCCACAGAGTCTATTGACAATGCAATGCTTATGATCAAGGAAATCTCTAAAAAAGTTGTAGACAATATGGAGGAAACCCCTGCGGAGTTCAGACCATCTCAGGTGGAGCTAACTTTTAATCTGCTTCTAACTATGAATGGGAGAGCAGTTATTACCAAATCAGAGAATGAGAAAAATATTAAAGTAGTGCTAAGGTGGAAAGACAAAGGAAATGAGATTGAGAAGGAAGTTCCTGAGGAGTAAGGCTGAAACTCTGCTTATAATTATATAATTTTTTCTAATGCAAATATACGAATACGATAAGAAGATTTTCTGAATCAATATTCACTTAATTGCTCTCAAGTTAAATCCGCAGTTCTATCTATAATGGTTCTTGCTGTTTTTCTTCTTTGTTACTGGAAGAAGAAATAAGTAGGATCTAAAACAAATTAAAAGTGGTAGATAGTATGAAGTCCAAACTTCTTGCTTTTTTACTTGCTGTTTCACTTATTGCAAACACTTATTTTGTCCTGTTTGAGGAACAACCTTCCTTTGATGAGAAGCAAATCCAGGAAATGCAGGATCGCATAGATTACCTTGAGACTGAAAATGAAAACCTTAAAGCGCAGCTAAATCAGAGTAATCAGTCGCTTCAGTCTTATGCTTCTCAGTTAGAAACCTATCGTGAGAGAATCTTTGAGCTTGAGAGTAGTTCTCAAATGCGTCCTGCAGGAATTGAGGGTTTTGCTACCCTTCAGGGACCTGCGGTTTTCCAGAAAGTTGAACTGGAGAGGTCTGGTCCCTTTATCAGGGAAAGAATTTCTGAGGAAGGTGCTTTACTTGATATATCGGTTGAGATCAGACCAGGAAAAGGCCGCGTACTTGTTCAAACAGTACCTCTAACCGGAGTAGGCTTCCAGGATGCGGCAAATACTGCTGTCTTTGTAGCCGAGAGTAAAACCGGACATCAGCTTTCAAGCAGTGATGTTATTTTTAGTGTAACTGCTGAGGAAGATATTCCCGGAGGGGTCGATGGTCCAAGTGCAGGCGCTCTAATGACTCTCCTTGCAATTTCCGCAATCGATAATAATACCAAGCTAAATGACAGCATTACTATAACAGGTACCATTGATAGTGAAGGCAATATAGGAGAGGTCGGCGGCATTATCGAAAAAGCCGAGGCTGCAAAAGCAGGAGGCAAAACACTCTTCCTCATTCCCAGAGAAAATAGTCGACTTGTTACTTACAAGCTGGTAGAAAGAAACTTTGGCGGCTTTATAGTAACTGAAAGGGTGGCAGAGCCCGTAGATGCCGAGGAGTATATAGAAGAAAAGGTGGGAATCGATGTCGAATACGTAGATACGATAGATGATGTACTGAGGTATCAGAGATAAAAATCCAAGTCTCAATTTTTACTGTAATCCGGATTATCTTTCCGGGAAACTTTTTGGAACTTTTCCAGAAATTCTATTTTTTTGAGATTTTTCCCCCATGAACCGTTCCTTTACTACCTTCAATTTTATACCCTCTATTTATTTATATAGTGCAAAGTATATATTTATACGCGTTGAGATTGAACCTGTTAGGTTGCCATCGAATATGCAATTTTAAGTTCTGAAAAACAATCTTTCATCAACTATGCCACCAGAAATCATACCTATTATTGAAGAGCCTGCTCTCATTGTATCCAATACCGAAACTTCACTGGTAGTTGCTGATATCCACCTGGGGATAGAATGGGATCTTTACAGGAGCGGGATCAATCTTCCCAGCCAGATGGAAGGAAGGCTGGACAGGATTCTGAGCTATATTCAGGCAAATTCCCCAGATCGGATAATACTTCTCGGGGATATAAAGCATAATGTTCCTCAAGTTTCCTGGCAGGAGAAAGATGAAATTCCTCGCTTTCTTGAGACACTTGCAAAACATGCACATGTGGATATCTTCCCTGGAAACCATGACGGAGGAATTGAATTTCTTTTTAACAGGCAAAAGGATATCAGGGTTCATTCCGCACGCGGGGCGGTTCTCGATGGTGTGGGATATTTTCACGGGCATACCTGGCCTGCACCTGAACTGCTGGGTGCCTCTCATATAATTGTCGCCCATAACCATCCTACAATCCGCTTTATGGATGCTTTCGGCTATTCCATAACTGAGCCTGCCTGGATAAGGACAAAATTCAATGTGGATGTCCTGAAGAGTAGGTATGAAAATCTTGATTTTGAAGACACTGCACAATGGAGCGATCCTGAGCTTTTCATAATGCCGGCTTTTAATGAATTATGTGGAGGCATACCTTTTAACGAATCCACTCAGGAAGACCTCCTGGGTCCTGCTTTTTTCTCAGGCGGGATTGAACTTGAGGCTTCAGAAGTGTATTTGCTCGATGGGACAAGACTAGGGCTGCTCGGGAATATTCGGAAACTGCAACATACAAGGGTTCGAACCAGGATGCCGGGCAGGAGCTATAAGAAATCTAAATTTTGAGATTTCCTCATAATTTTAATTTTTTATGTCTTATCCAAATCTTTTTATGAAATTGATGTTTTATAACTGCTATCAATCTTTGAACATTTTAAGGAAAATTTGATAAGTAACAATAAAGAATCCTGATGAGTTAACATACAGTTTATTCAAATCGATATAATTAAATTGTCAGGCAGATGATCTCTATTTTTCTGAAAAAGCAATCACAGAATTTGCTCTGGCTAGTGAGACCGAAACACCAGAAAAGTTCACAGGTGTCAAAATGGCTACCGGCAGGAAATTCATATAAGCTTTTAAATTTTTATTCGGAATTTGGGAGGCTTGGAACGGAAGAATAACCGATTTTGGGGTGTTGATTTTATGGAATCTTTCCCTATATTCCATCACATAAATTCCATCAAATAAAGGAAATTCAGCTACAATACTGAAACCCTAATTAAAGCAGGGTTGGATAACTATGACTGCTTTTGATCGCCTGAATGCTGAGGAATCGGATAATACAAATAAAAAGTTGCATGCCGGGATTTTCGACTGCAAGTGTTCGGAGAATGAGCCGATTGAACCCAGGAACAAACTAGGAGTAGAGACTAGAGATATTAGTATTCTCCATAAACTCAGCAAGCGGTATCTCGGAGACAGTGACTCATTCTCGATTCTTCAGGAAATGGTTGAGGCTGCAATTGCGATTACCAGAGCGGATAAAGGAAATATACAGATTCTCGATTCACCAACAGGAAAACTGAGGCTTGCAGCCCAGAAGGGGTTTAGCCTTCGTTTTTTAAAATTCTTCGAGCTTGCAGATGCAGGGAAAGCAGCGATATGTGGAGCTGCAATAAAAAGAATGGAACGCGTGGTCGTTGAGGACATCACCTGCAGTCCGGGCTTATTCGAAAGTGAAGCCCTTGATGTACTGCTGGATGAAGGAGTAAGAGCTATTCAGTCAACGCCTCTCGTGAGCCTGTCGGGCAAACTGCTTGGTGTTATCTCTACTTATTTCAGCCAGGCTCACTTCCCGGATGAACGTGAATTGATGCTTGTTGATATCCTTGCCCGGCAGGCTGCAGATATTATCGAGCGTCAGCAGGCTGAAGAGAAGCTGCGGCAAAGTGAGCAATGTCCAAGACTTAGACTAGAAAATATTCTCTCACCAGACCGGGAAATGGCTAACCTGGAGTTTGCCGAGATTATTGATATCCAGGCGATCCAGTCCCTCATGGAGGATTTCCATAAGCTTACTCACATGACTGTGGGCTTGAATGATCTAAAAGGTAATGTTCTGGTAGGTGTCGGATGGCAGGACATCTGCACGAAATTCCACAGGGTTCATCCTGAAACCTGCAAGCACTGTATAGAGAATGACATCGAGCTTTCTACGGTTACCCCGCCTGGAGAGTTTAAGCTGCACAAGTGCAAGAACAATATGTGGAGTGTCGCAACTCCTGTTATGGTAGGAGGCAAGCAAGTTGGCAGTATCCTCTCAGGGCAGTTCTTTTTTGAGGATGAGCATCTTAACTACGAGTTCTACCGAGCCCAAGCCAGGAAATATGGCTTCAATGAAGAGGAATATATGGCTGCACTTGAAAAAGTCCCGAGGTTGAGCAGGGAAGCTGTGGATACAGGCATGGCTTTCTTAATGGCATTTGCCAATATGGTCTCACAGTTAAGCTATAGCAATATCAAGTTGAGCCAGTTGCTAAATGAACGTGACGCTCTGGTAGATGCGCTGAGGGAAAGTGAGGAGCGGTTCAGGTGGGTTATTGAGAACTCTCTCGATGTTGCATACCGGCGAAACCTTCAGACTGACCACTATGATTTCATGAGCCCTGTAATAAAGCAGCTCACAGGCTTCTCTGCCAGGGAGATAAGTGAGACGAATATCAGTGAGATCTTTGATCGCATTCATCCAGAAGACCGCCAGTTGGTTATTGAAAAACTGACTCAGGCATCTGACTCAGGTTTTGGAACTATTGAGTACAGGTTCAGGTGCAAGGACGGCAAATATGTGTGGTTTGCCGACCACTTCAGGGTTACTAAAGATCAAAGTAAGAAGCCTCTTTTTATCGTAGGTATTGTCCGTGATATCACCAAGCGCAAGCTAGCTGAACTGGAGCTGGTGGAAAGTGAAAAGCGATTCCGTACTCTGGCTGAGAATTCTCCTGATGTAATTACCCGTTTTGATAAACAAAACCGCCATATGTATGCAAATCCTGCAGCTGCAAAGGCTTACAGTCTATCTCAAGCCAGAATAATTGGAAAAACTCATAGTGAACTTGGAATGGATCCTGTACTTGTAAGTCTCTGGGAAGAGTGCCACCAGAAGGTTTTTGCTACAGGAAAACCCGAGACAATGGAATTCCAGTACATATCACCTCAGGGAAAAGAATACTATTTTAATACACGGATAGTACCGGAGTTCACCAATGGTAAAGTATGCTCTATTCTTGCTATTTCGCGTGATATTAAAGACAAAAAAGAAGCGGAAGCCAGGTTAAAAGATACCCTCGATAACTTGGAAGAGCTGGTTAAAGCGCGCACAGCAGAGCTTGAGAAGACTTATAAATCCCTGGAAGAAAGCGAAAGAGGCCTAGCTGAAGCTCAAAAAATGGCTAATATTGGAAGCTGGTATTGGGACTTTTTAACTAGTGAGATTAACTGGTCTGAGGAGATGTATCGTATTTTTGGGCTTGATCCCCAAAAGTCAGCACTACCTTACAATCAATATTTAGATTATGTACACCCCGACGATCGAGACTATGTCGATAATGCCTATAAGGAAGCTATTAATGGAAATCCACTTGATATTGATCACAGGATTGTTCTGGATAATGGAGAAGTACGCACAATCCATGTACGAGCTGAAGTTATTTTTAACGAGGAAAATCTTCCTGTTCGGGCAAGAGGAATAGTTCAGGATATTACCGAGCGTAAAAAAGCCGAAGAAAAAATTAAGACCCTGGCGAATGCTGTAGAATCATCAAACGATGCAATTATAACCACATCCCTTGAGGGTGTTGTTACCAGCTGGAATAAGGGTGCAGAGCAGATTTATGGCTATTCGGCTGAAGAAATTCTGGGAAAAAATATTTCAGTAATTGAACCTCCAGAATTAAAAGGGGAAGTAGGACAGCTAATCGAGAAGATTAAAAATAACGATAAAGTTCAGTACTACGAAACTTTGCAGCTAAAAAAGGACGGTACACCAATAAATGTCTCAGTAAGTCTCTCCCAGATTTTTAACTCGTCCGGAGATTTTGTAGCTGTCTCGGCTATTTCCAGGGACGTTACTGAACGCAAGAAAGCAGAAAAAATCCTGGCAAAAATTGAAGAAACTAGAAAAAAAGAGATTCATCACCGAATCAAGAACAATTTACAGGTAATCTCTTCTCTACTGGATTTGCAGGCTGAGAAGTTTTTTGATAACGATGTACTTGAAGCCTTTAGAGAAAGCCAGGACAGGATATTCTCGATGTCCCTTATTCATGAGGAACTTTATAGAGGGGAAGGAACCGATACACTGGACTTTTCCGCATATCTCCAGAAACTAGCTGAAAATCTTTTCCAGACTTACAGCCTTAGAAGTAAAAATCTCAACCTGCTAATGGATCTCGAGGAGAATGCCTTCTTTAACATGGACATTGCCGTCCCGCTGGGAATAATTGTTAATGAACTTGTTTCCAATTCTCTCAAACATGCATTTACTGAAGAGGAAAAAGGGGAAATTCGAATCAAGCTGTGCAGGGAAGAAAAAAATAACGAAATACAGGAATCATGTTTCAGTCTGACAATCTCAGACAACGGGAAAGGGATTCCCGAAAATTTGGAGTTTGAACGCCTTGATTCTCTTGGGCTGCAGTTAGTGAGCACCCTTGTTGACCAGCTGGATGGAAAAATAGAGATTAAGCGAGATCAGGGGACTGAGTTCAGAATTACTTTCAACCTGATAGAAAAATCCGATGTCCTGTAAAGTCTAACCTATGAGATATTTTCTCTTCAGGAAGTGAGATTAATCTCATAAGAATATCGATACTTCTCCTCAATTTTTATATAATGCATGGATCTATGGAAAAAATTAAATGTGAGGAACAAGGCTAATAAGCAGTCATTATTCCTTAGAATTCCTGAGAATTCTATCTTTGACTATTTATGATTAGTATAACCATCTAATCGATTTAATAATCGATCTTTTGATTAATTACTGACTGACTGGTTGGTAACAATTGATCTACCGGTTTGTCACTGATTGATTTATTTGCATTCACCTGAAAGGATGTACTGATTCAATGGATACAGAACTTAATAACACGGAACTGTCGGATGAGATTATCCAGTCAGACCTTAATAACACGAAACTGTCAGATGAAATTATCCAGTCCGACAGCAATGCTACTCTTTCTGATAACGATAACTTATTAAAAAGCAGGATTTTTGATGACTCAAAAATTGCGAAATTAAATGGCATTAGAAGCCAGGGACTTAACCCGTACCCCTACAGGTTTGAAAAGAATGGGGATATTTGTGAAATCCTGAAAAAATTTGACGATTTTGAAAAAAATGAAGGTCTAAAGGTAAGAACTGCAGGAAGGCTTTATAATATTCGCAGGCTTGGAAAAATGATATTTGCCGATCTTGGAGACCAGGGAGGCAGAATTCAGATTATCTTAAGGAAAGGAAATCTTCCTGATGAGGATTTCGAGGTTTTCAAAAACCTGGTCGATTCGGGAGATATAATAGGCATTCAGGGTGAACTTTTCAGAACAAAAAGGGGCGAGAATTCTATCAATGTATCAGAGTTTTCCCTGCTCTCAAAATCCCTCTGTGCCCTTCCTGAAAAATTCCATGGATTAAAAGATGTAGAAACCAGGTACAGAAAAAGATATCTTGACCTTATAGTCAATGCCGAGAAGCGAGAGATCTTTGTCATGAGGAGTAAACTCATTTCCGAGATCAGGCGATACCTTACTGACAGGGGATTTTTGGAATTTGAAACCCCTGTGCTCCAGACTGTATACGGGGGCGCAAATGCAAGACCTTTCACGACTTTCCATAACTGCCTTGGGCAAAATCTCTTCATGAGAATAGCCCCTGAACTCTACCTTAAAAGGCTTGTTGTTGGCGGGTACGAGAAGGTTTTTGAGATCGCCAAGAACTTCAGGAACGAGGACATTGACACGACCCATAATCCAGAATTTACCATGATAGAGGTCTATGAGGCTTACAAGGATTACAATGACATGATGGATTTAACCGAGGGTCTTATCTCGGAACTCGTATTCAAACTGACTGGCGGCTATGAAATCAAAATGGGCGAAAACACAATCAATCTACGCCCTCCCTGGAAAAGGATATCCATGGAAGATGCCTTAAAAGAGTATGCCGGACTTGACGTCTTTGCACATTCGCTTGAAGAATTGAGGCAAATCGCAATTGAAAACAGGATAGAAGATTACGAAAAGGCAAAGACGTATGGGGAATTCCTTGCTCTGCTCTTTGAAGGTCTGGTAGAGGACAAGTTGATTAATCCTACTTTCATATACGATTTCCCTGTGGAAAATTCCCCGCTTGCCAAAAACCATAGGTCAAAAGAAGGTTTTGTCGAGAGATTTGAGCTCTTCCTGAACGGCTGGGAACTGGCAAACGGTTATTCCGAACTAAACGACCCTCTTGAGCAGGAAAAAAGGTTCGAGGAACAGGATAAGAAAAGAATGCTCGGAGACCTCGAAGCACAAACCATTGATTACGATTTCATAAACGCCCTCGGGTACGGCTTGCCCCCTACAGGCGGAATGGGGCTTGGAATTGACCGCCTTACTATGATCCTTGCAGGTCTGGAATCCATCAAGGAAGTAATCCTCTTCCCCCAGATGAAGAGAGAAGACTGATTGATTTCAGACTTAGTTTCGTTTTGGGGTCCATGTCTATCCTGTTAAACGGACAGGGCAGTCGGGGAGAAAATCCCCTTCATTTTTATTCCGGAGAAACTTGAATAGCATTTTCCTCGGGCAGCATAGAATTCATCAGGTTCTCCATATTTTTGTATTGTCTTTTATTATCCTGCAAATTATTTTTAATTTTATTTTTTCCCCAGCACTTGTCCTCAGCAATAAATCTTTATAATAAAAAGTAATAAGTAGTTCTACAGTATAAATTTTTATGTTATGATGTCTCTTGATATAAATTCTTTCAATCCCAGGAGAGTGCTTTCATGTTAAACTGAGACAAAAATGAGAAGACGATCCATTTTTAAGTAAATTAGCCGAGGACAATCTAATGGCTGAAGAAGAAGTATATAGGGCTCTATTTGAGCAATCCAATGATGCGATTTTCATAACAGAGGAGGAGCGCATTCTGGAAGTCAACCCTCAAGGCTGTAAACTTCTTGGATATGATAGGGATCATCTTGAAAAAATTTCCCTCTTCTCTATATTTGCTGAAGAATCCCTTCCCGACTTTCAGAATGCAATGAGGGTAACACTGGAGAATAGGTCAGCGTTTTTTGAGACAAAGTTTAAAAGGTCAGACAATAGTGTTCTCGACGTAGAAATTTATTCCTTAGCCTTAAATAACCGAAGAAAAACTATCTTGATAACCGCCCGGGATATAACTTTACGTAAAGAATCAGAACGTCTGATACAGAAAGAAAGAGAGATATTAAGTGCTTTACTGGAAAAAAGCCTTTGTGGAATATTGTTAATTGACGCCTCTAGCCACAAAATAGTTGATGTGAATCCTGTTGCAATAAAAACGATCGGGAAATCAAAACGAGAGATTGTCGGAAATATATGTCACCAATTTATCTGTCCTACAGAAGTAGGAAAATGTCCTATCAGTGATCTTGGACAGACTGTGGATAATTCAGAAAAAAAGATGATCAATGCTCGAAAGGAAATTATTCCAATCCTTAAAAGTGTAGTTCCAGTAACCATAGAGGGCAAAGATTACTTTGTTGAATGTTTCATTGACCTGTCCGAGAGTAAAAGAACTGAACAGAAACTGCTCCAGGCAAAACTGGACGCTGAAGCTGCCAGCCGAGCAAAGAGTGAGTTCCTTACCAATATAAGTCACGAATTAAGGACGCCACTTAACTCTATTATTGGTTTTTCGGATATCCTGTATGAAAGACTTTATGGAGATCTTAATGAAAAACAGCTGAAATATGTAAGTAACATCTCTGTCAGCGGAAAACATCTCCTTGGACTTATAAACAATATCCTTGACCTTTCTAAAGTAGAAGCTGGTAAAATGGAACTCAATTACAGTGAGTTTTCTATTAGCTCGGTTTTCGATGAGGTTAAATCCACAATTTCTCCCCTTGCCCAGGTTAAAAACCTTGAAATGGAATTCAAGATAGACCCAGGTTTAGAATATATACAGGCAGATAGAAGCCGCCTTATCCAGATCCTTTATAACCTCACAAGCAATGCTGTCAAGTTTACTCCCGATGGAGGCAAAATCTCTGTCTACTGTAAAAAAAGCGGAAACAAAGCTGTATTTTCGGTCACAGATACAGGAATAGGTATATCTTCCGAAGACCAGAAATATCTCTTTGAACCATTCAAACAGATTGATTCAGGCATGAACCGGCAGTATGGAGGTACTGGTCTTGGGCTTGCTCTGGTGAAGCAGTTTGTTGATATGCATAAGGGCAGAGTATGGTTTACAAGTGTTCAGGGAAAAGGCTCAACCTTTGTATTTGAACTTCCTGTAAAAGGTCTGGACGAAGCGGAAAATCCGGAAAATGCATTTAAAGATAATGTTACCAAAGTTGAGATCTCGGCTAACTTTTCAGGATGAATAAATCCAGATTTTAGTGCGGTATAGTTTCAGGAAGGCTTTATTTTTTCCAATATTTTATAAATATTACATACTTATAAAAAATCTTTACAACTTACAAATGAACTTTTACAACCTTTACTTGATTCCATCCAGGTTTTAAGTTTCCATACCTTTACTTTTTATTTTAATATGGACTAATTTTATATATTTTAATACCTATATCAATTCTTACATTTTTCTCATGCTCTTCTTCTCATATTTCCTATTCATTTCACTCGCTTTATTTACACGCTTGCATAGAAATATTTATACCGGAACTATCAGCTCAATAATTGGGCATCTTAATCAAAAACCGATCACAAAAATATGACATTTCATAAAATATGACATTTCATAACAGTTTTAACTTCTTTCATCCAAAGATTCAGGAAGCCCTTAAGACCCTTGGTTTTACAAAGCCCACAGAGCCCCAGGAAAGGGCTTTTCCTCATATAATGGACGGGAAGCACACCCTTTTAATAGCTCCAACGGGTTCAGGCAAGACCGAATCAGCTGTGCTGCCCGTTTTTAACAGTATTCTGAAAAAGAAACCCGAAGCCAGAAGGGGAATTTCCGCCCTTTATATAACCCCGTTGAGGGCGCTTAACAGGGATATGCTTTCTCGCATAGAAATCCTCGGGAAATTGCTCGATATCAAAGTCCAGGTCCGGCATGGGGATACTCCGCAGAGTGAAAGGCAGCGCCAGTCAAGAAATCCTCCTGATATGCTGATCACGACCCCTGAGACCTTGCAGGCTATGTTTACTGGCTCCCGCCTGCGGCAGAACCTTGAGACCGTGACTCATGTCGTGATAGATGAAATCCATGAGCTTGCAGGCTCGAAACGAGGAACTCAACTGGCTGTAGGTCTTGAGAGGCTTGTGGAAATCTCCGGGGAGTTCCAGAGAATCGGACTTTCCGCTACAGTCGGGAACCCCTGGGAAATTGCTAAATTTCTGGCAGGTAATGGAAGAGATTTTACTGTGATTGAGGTATCCCTGCTGAAATTGCTTGAGTTTGATGTTGTCAATCCTCAGATCTCAGAAGGCGGGGAGATACAGGAAAAAGAAGTCCTGGAAATTGCAAAAACGGTAGGTTGTGAGCCTGAATTTGTCTCTCACCTGCTCTGCATCAGGAAAGTTGTCGAAAATAGCCAGTCCACCCTGATTTTTGTAAATACGCGGCAGAGTGCCGAGGCGCTCGCGGCTGGTTTTCGGAAGCTTGGAGCATCTATAGGGGTGCACCATGGTTCGCTCTCTTTTGAAGCCCGTGTTGAAGCTGAAGAGGCTTTCAAATCTGGAGCTTTGAAAGGACTTATCTGCACTTCTTCAATGGAACTGGGTATAGATATCGGCAATGTTGACCGCGTGGTTCAGTACGGGTCTCCGCGGCAGGTTTCAAGGTTACTCCAGAGAGTGGGAAGAGCAGGGCATAAGCTGCATGCAATTTCACGGGGTACTATTATCTCGATAGAAGCGGATGATACTGCGGAAAGTATGGTGATAACAAAAGCTGCACTGGAAGGCAGGGTTGAAGAAATCTCCCCGCACGTAAAATCCCTTGATGTCGTAGCAAATCAGCTTGCAGGCATGGCTATGGATTTTGGGGAAGTCGGAATTGATAAGATTCTTAAAATTCTCAGGCGGACCTACCCATTCCGGGATTTGCAAATTGAAGAGTTACAGGGGGTTGTGGACCAGATAGGGGATTATAAACTGGTCTGGTATGAAAAAGGCTCTCGCGTGCTTAAAAGGCGCAGGAAAAGCTGGGAATACTATTATGAAAACCTTTCCATGATCCCGGACGAAAAGAAGTACGAGATTTACGACATTGTGAGTGGAAAATCGGTTGGCGTGCTGGATGAGGCTTTTGTCGTGAACTTTGCAGAGCCTGGCGCTGTTTTCATAACAAAAGGCTGCATGTGGCGGGTCGTTGAAATGCCTGGACAGGAACAGGGAAAAGACAGAATCAAAGTAGAGCCTGTAGAAGGTATGGGTGAGGTTCCGAGCTGGTCTGGCGAAGAAATTCCTGTGCCTTTTGAAGTAGCCCAGGACGTAGGAAAGCTCAGGGCAGAAATTGCAGCCTTTATTCGTGATGGTCTTGATGATGAAACTATTGCCGTACAGCTTCAGGCAAAATACCCCGTGGCAAAGAATGCCGTGCTTGGTGTGATCCGCCTTGTGCGCGAACATATAGAGGGAGGCTTTCCCCTTCCCGATGCAGATACAATCGTGATCGAAGACGAAGGCGATGCTGTAACCCTGAACGCCTGTTTTGGTCATAACACAAACGGCACTCTTGCCCGAGTTTTGACTTCACTTCTTTCAGCCCGCTTCGGCAGCAGTGTCGCTCAGGAAGTCGACCCCTACAGGATAAGGTTAACTCTTCCGCGGCGGATTGGTTCGGTCCAGATCCGGGATATGCTGCTTTCCCTCCGCCCTGAACACGTCGAGCCGATCATAGAAATGACCCTGAAAAACACAACCCTGATGAAATGGAAAATGGTCCACGTCGCCCGGAAATTCGGAGCTCTTTCGCGGGACATCGACTACGACCGGATCAGCATGAAAAAACTCCTTGAAATCTATCAGGGCTCTTCAATGTACGATGAGGTTATCAGGGAAATTTTTCACGACCTCCTTGACGTCCCGCGGGCAAAAGAAGTCCTTACAAAGCTCGCTTCTGGCGAGATCTCAGTCGAAGTTTCTCGCCCTACCCCGATCGGTTCAGCCGGTTTCGCCATGAAAAAAGACCTTGTAGCCCCGGAGAAAGCCGACCGCTCAATTGTCCTCGCCCTTAAGGAACGCATTATGAACGACCGGATCATTTTATTCTGCACGAACTGCAAGAAATGGACCTCCCGCCGCCAGGTAAAAAACGTTCCCGAAGAAATCCTCTGCCCGGTCTGCAACTCACAGATGATTGCAGCCCTCAAGCCCTGGGAAGAAGAGGAAATAAAGCTCGTCAAAAAACAGGCAAAAAATGTCAAAGTCACCCCCGAAGAAAAGAAACGAATTCAGCGCGTCTACCGAAACGCTAGCATAGTCCGTTCCCAGGGGAAAAAAGCAGTTATTGCACTTGCCAGCCGGGGAATAGGACCTGAAACAGCGTCAAGGGTTATTGAGAAGATGAGGGTGGACGAAGAAGCGTTTTACAGGGATATTTTGGTTGCGGAAAGGAATTATGTGAAAACGAAGAAGTTTTGGGAGTAAAATCAAAAAATTTTATTTTTTAAAATTTAGATGATTTCTTCGGTGCTTTTTACGATTTGTGCTGATGTAAGTGTCTCTAATACTCCCCTTTAGTAGTTCTAATGAAGTACGGATATTTTTTGCTACTTGCTTTCAAAACCGATGTTTCAAAGGAGTGGCTCAATCAGAGGATTTAAGGAGAGCTGTGTGGAAACATAGTAATAAGCTATATTACCTTTTTACTACACCTTATATTACAGAAACTTTGGAAATCTGGATTTCGTGATTACAAGTCTAACAGTTCCTGAATCCATTGGTTTAATATAAACCCGATAAGTTCCGCTTTCCTCTACGGAAAATTTTGGATGATAAGGAAGATAGTCTCCCTCAGGATGCATTAACATAAATGTATCTTCAAATGCAGCATAGGAACCTTTGCTTATTCTTATACTAGTACTTTCGGGACCGTTAAGATCCACGACCCACAGTTTATAGTTTACATCCTCGGTGAGGTAGACCTGAAACTCAGATTCCTGCGATACAGATTCTGATAAAATATATTCTCCGCCTTCCAGAAGTGAGAAGATTACATAAAATATAGTAATAGTTATGCAAATTTGTATAAAATTCATAAATTTTTTCTGTTCTGCCGGCATCTATTCCTCTTTTCAGATGATGTTCAGTCTGAAATATATATTTAAATTCTTTTTTTAACTAATTTAAAATTTTTCAAACATAGCACCTCTCTTCTGTGTAAGTATGAGGAGTTAAGGAAAAAAGTTTGATCTAATACTTACTTTTCTTCTCAAAGGCGATTCTGATAGAGCAGGAACGGTCAGGCTAATTGAAATCACAGATAAACAATCACTGCCAGTGACTCATTTTCCAGACTCTATAATCTTCCAGGTCACTTTTTATAAGGCCTGTTGCAAAAGCAAACATAGCGACATCGTCCACAAAACCGATTGCAGGAAGAATATCCGGAGCGATGTCAATCGGAGTTATGAGATATAGAAAAGCGAGTGTTAGCACGAATGCGGTTTTCCTTGGGAGCGGGTATCTTCCTTTAAAGGAATCTACCAGCATGGAAAACAATAGTTCCAGATATTTCCAGACATTTCTAAAATTTGTTGAGCGATACCTGTAGTCTCTGACTTCTTCTGGAAAACCCACACTTGTATCGGAAACTTTGTCTGGAATGGGGTTAAGATGTTCAAGATTTGCTTCAACATGTTTCATTCTGATATTATCGGTTTTATCCATAATAATCCTCCAATAATTCTCCAATAATCCTCCAGTTTTATCAGATTATGCTCCGGGGCTATTAAGTTTATTTAAGTTTAGTAAACCTTTTTTCACTAGTAGTGTAAAGCAACCAACGATTTTTTTCACAAAACTAAATTCAATCTCGTTTTATATCGAGCAGTGTTTGCAGGAGTAATAAAAATAATTATATTTTAATAAAGAAGAATTAATGGATATATTAAGCTTATTGAAACAGGTTTTATAAAAACCCCCACGGCTGATAATTATTCGATTTGAGCCGTTATTGTTTTCTTTAACTCACAATTCTCAGTTTTGTATTCATAATTCCCATGTATATTATATGAATGGTCCAAGGATCCACTGAAATGCAGAAAATAGTCAGGCTATATCGATCACAGGATTGCAAAGAAATAGTTGAGCTGTTTTACGATACAGTCCACACAATTAATTCGAAGGACTACAGTTCAGCACAACTTGATGCCTGGGCACCGGAAGAGAACAATATAGATATGTGGGATAAGTCCCTTTCCAGCACCTATACAGTTGTAATTGAAATCAAAGGCTCAATTGTGGGTTTTGGAAATCTGGATAAAACCGGATATCTTGACCAGCTTTATGTCCATAAAGACTTCCAGGGTCAGGGAATAGCAACCATAATCGTGGATGAATTAGAAAAATATGCACAGAAGCACGATATTACTATTATTACCACCGAGGCATCAATTACTGCAAAACCCTTTTTTGAGAAGCGCGGTTACAAAACAGTTAAGCAGCAAAGCGTTGAGCGTAAAGGTCTAACTTTAATCAATTTTATAATGAGAAAGCTTCTCGTTAAATGAACATCAAATCAATATCGATCAAGGTGCATTCTTCCATTTATCTGGTTTTCTTGATTTCCAAATTGACAATTCCAGAATCCAGTGGTTTGACATGCACGTGATAAATCCCGTTTTCTTTAACAGTAAATTTCGGATGGTAAGGAAGGTAATCTTTTCCTGAAGGTGTCATAACAAATGTGTTTTCAAAAGCAACATAGGAACCATTGCTTATTGTCACATTCATTTTCTCGGGACCATCAGGGCTCTCAAGCCAGAGGGTGTAATTCACACCTTGAGTAAGGTTAACTTCAAAATCGGACTCCTTAGACACAGATTTTGAGAGGACATTATCTTCGTCTCCTTGAAGCGAAGCAACTATATAAAATAATATTATCAATATATAAAGCGGGATGAGGCTCCTGGACTTTTTTTCCTTTTCTGACACCCTTCTCTCTCCCTTCATGCAATCCGAGTATTACATTACTGGCACTTTTAGGTTTTATCTTGGATCCTCTGCAACGCGCAGTACAATCTTGCCGCGAGTATGACGGCTTTCACTCATTTCATGCGCTTTTTTAGCATCAGCTAGAGGAAGTACGGTAGTTACAATGGGTTTTATCTTCTGCTCGTCTATTATGGCTGCTATCTGAGCAAGTTCCCTTCCGTCAGCCTGAGTCATGAGAGTTTTTGCACGCACCCCATACTTTTGCGGCATCCCTTCGGGAATGCTGACTACGGTCGATACCAGGAATCCGCCGGGTTTCAGTACTTTCCACGACCTTTCGAATGTATCTCCACCTATGGTATCTAGCACTACGTCCAGATTACTGACGATTTCCTCAAACCGCTGGTTCCTGTAGTCGATCACTTCGTCAGAGCCTATACTCTTCAGGAACTCGGCATTTTTACTCGATGCTGTGCCGATAACATATGCTCCCTTCCATTTGGCGAACTGGACTGCAAAAGTCCCTACCCCTCCTGCAGCGCCGTGAATGAGTACGCTCTGTCCACTCTCCAAGCCTGCAATATCAAAAAGTGACTGCCAGGCAGCAAGGCCAGCAGTAGGAATGGCAGCACTTTCAACAAATCCGATACTTCTGGGTTTTTTCGCCGCCTGAGTAGAGCTGGTAACGGTATACTCGGCATAGCCTCCCTGCCCTATAGAAACTTTAGCAAAAATTTCATCTCCAGGCTGGAAGGAAGTTTCTCCCTGCCCTACAGCTTCCACGATACCTGTTACATCAAGCCCCATAATCATCGGCAGAGGCAACCCAGGCATATATCCGCTGCGAATCTTCCAATCTATAGGGTTAACTCCGGCTGCAATAACTCGAATCAAGATCTCCCCAGGTCCTGGTTGAGGCTCAGGGATATCTTCATATCTGAGAACATCTGGTCCCCCAAACTCATAAATCCTTATCGCTTTCAAATTTTTACCTCAAACCCCTTCTTTAAGAAATTATATTTGAAAATTTCACTCAGCAAATTTTCTCTCAACGTCCCCAGTTTTCTTCAGTATGACATCTGCGCCAATGCATACCGCTCGAAAGCTCCATTAAAAAACCTATTAAAGCATGTTTATGCATCTTTTTACCGATTACAACCCTGTTTTTTAATATAGTTATAATTCTATAAATTGATTCTTATTGATTTTTTCTGAAATTTTAAGACGAAGAAATTTCTCTTGCGGAAAATGGAGGGTTTTGGCTGCTTCTCACTCTTCAAAAATGGATAAATATGGTACAGATAGATATGGAAAAGAGCTAGAATAATATGAAAAAGAGCTAGAATACAGGTAATTTAATCAGGGATATTAAAAGTTTTTAAGTGGCTGCTCAGGACTAGAAAATAGTAGGCATAGTATTATGAGAGTAGACATAGTATTAAGGAGCACCTATCTGGCTTTGAATACTAAAAGCAGAGTGTAAGCTGAAAAAAATAAGTGAGTAAAACTAGTTTTTCCTCACATATATTTTTAATTGATCTCCTTTGATCGGTCTCCTTTTATTTTCTATATTTCAAAAATTTCCGATCCGTGCTCACCCCCTCTTTTGTCAGAGCTATTGAGCAGGTGTGCCGGGAACCGGGTTTATATAATCTACCACGGATTCCCGGGACTGTCTGCCCTCCCGATTATTAGACCTTCAGGGCTGCTTTTACCTTAGCGACTGCATCGTTAGCGCTCTCACCATAGATGTCTGCGCCGATCTTGTCTGCCCA